>Ga0070754_10000386_pt1 | contig 42426 bp, 50 predicted proteins | sample VirMetDEL_Sep_01_FD_75181 | JGI IMG/M metagenome (GOLD analysis project Ga0070754, IMG submission 75181) | Aqueous microbial communities from the Delaware River and Bay under freshwater to marine salinity gradient to study organic matter... | ecosystem: Environmental > Aquatic > Marine >...
GCAGGACGCTACTTTCTATGGCAACATCGCTGGCCCGACGACGCAGGTCTCGTCGCACCACATCCTCGACCTGATTGCCTCGGCACCGAGTGCCCCCGGCGGAGGCACCTCCCACCTTTACGCAAAGACCGACGGTGAGTTGTATTTCTACGCCGACGGCGGCAGCGAGACCCAGGTCACCAATCAGACTGGAGGCGGCGGCGGCGGTAGCGGTGTCAGCCCACAACCCATCCAGTTGGACAGCGGCGCGTGGTATGCTCCGGTCACCAACGGCGCGGCCCCCGGCTTCGTTGAACTGGCCACCAACGATGTCGCCCTGCCCACGTTCGACTTCGACGACACGACGCAGGAGTATGCCCAGTGTCGCCTCAAGGTGCCTGCGGACTGGGATGGCAACGACATTACGGTCAAGATCGAGTGGACTGTCGCCACAACCCCAAGCGGCACCGGTACCGATGCTGTAAAATGGAATCTCCAGACTCTCCCGCTGGCGAACGACGAGCAGATGGACGCTGCGTGGTCTACTGCGGACACTGTGACCGACACCGCCAACACCACAGCGGGAGCGAACAAAATTTACGAGACGGCGGCGTTTACCGTCGCCGCTGCCGATGTCGGAACTGCGGGAGAGATGCTGTTCCTGCGTCTGTCGCGCCACGCCGGCGACGCCGCCGATGAGATTGTTGGCGACGTCAAATTCATCTCTGCGACATTTTTCTTTGACTACGCTTAATGAGGGCATACCGTCGACATGACAGTCAGGTGCTCGATTGGCAACGCCGAGCGGCAGCCAATAGTGGCAAACCATCTTCTCGTAGTTCTATCGCGCTGGACCGGTTCATGCAGCGGGCTCGCGCAAACGCATTCTGGACAGAGTGCGAGTATGTCTTGCCGTTGGCCGGCAATGACTTGGCAGCGGCGCTGACTCCACTACGAGCCGACTATGGCAACGACCCCACCACCAACAACGGGTTTGTTGCCGGCGACTACGACGAGGCCAACGGTTTGAGCGGCAACAGCGGCGACTATCTAGGGTCTGGTATTACTCCTTCTTCCAGCTTGGCCCTCTACGACGTCCACGTTTGCGCCTACACCGACAAGACTGGGACTGACAATGACGTTGCCATAGGCTGTGCGGACAGTTTGTCGACGGCGTTTTTGCTCTATATCCGCCACGGTGGTACGACGACCTACACTGACCTCTGGCGTCGGAATTACGGAGGTCGTATTGCTGCCACTGACACGATGGGCGGTGGGATGCGGTTGATGACGCGCACCGCCTCAAACCGGCAGGACTTGTATACCGGCAATGGGTCAACGTCGTTCAGTTCCATCGCCAACAACACCAACACGCTCATCGGATCGCGCCCCGGACGCGAGTTACACATGATGGGCAACAACGAAGTCGGAACGCCCTCCAACTTCTTCCTCTCAGACATGCAATGGATGTCCGTCGGTCTGTCGTTTGACTCGACGCAGGCGTCCAACTATTTCAACGCGGTTCAAGAATTTAACACTATACTTGGGAGACAAAGCTAATGGCATTACGCACATACACTCACCCACAAGGGGTTACCAAACAGATTGACTCGAATGACGTTGCACAAATTGCTGTGGCTGAGCGTAAGGGTTATGTTTACACGCCGCCTCCGCCAGCAACTGCGGAAGAGATTGAGGCAGCCCGTCAGGCGGACATTACTGCAGCAGCTGCAGCACAAAAAGATATTATTCGAACACCAAGTGTACAGGGTCAAATTAATTTGCTGATGCGTGCTATTAAGCGTGTGCGCAAAGAAAGTAAAGGACAAGCACAAGCATCGGAAAAAACCTTACTGGATCAGCTCGAATCCCTGGCTGATCAAATCGAAGCCATTGACGCGGAAGAAGAACGTCTATTGGCTGATCCAAACCTAACACTGGCTGATGCCGTTTGGCCATAAACGATTTATGAAAAAAGTAATAGTGGCAACACTAATCGGGCTTGTTCTTACTGGCTGTGCCACAGCCATTGGTAAGCAACGGGCGTCACAAGTCAACAAGTTTTTGGCGATCGATTCCAATGGAGACGGAATTGCGGATCTAGCTGGTACACTAACTGTTAAACGACAGTTTGACAGTGCCACAGGAATGCTACTATCTGAGGAACGGACACTGACACACGTTCTTTATAGTAAGGAAAAAGACAAATCAAATCTTGGTGCCAGGGGTTTGTTGGCTATACAAGCTGTGGAAGGCTTTGAACACAGCCGAACTGGCTTCACAGGTAGTTCTTCTACCTCAGGGGCAAAAGTGTATAAAGGAGACGCTGATGAAAAAGCCATTGGGGCTGCAGGTACTGCGGCTGGTAATGTTATCGGTGCTGCAGGAAATTCACTAATCAATCCCTAGTGAGCTGTGGAATTTACTTTACCTCAGTTACTTGTGCCCGCCATTGTAGCATTGAGCGGTGTTATTACCGTTCTGTGGAAACAGACAACTGATCGTCAGACAAAGACAGAAGAAAAATTAGTACAATGTGAGGAGCAGCATGTTCAACACAACACAAGAATGATTCACCTGTCTGAGAAGATAGGAAAACTTGAAGGAAGACAAGCCGGGATCGAGGAACTGTCACAAGCCGTGCTTAAGGAGGTAAGGAATGCTGTTTCAGAAAATACACGCACAGACGAAGGGAATTAAATAGTTTCTCCGATCATTACCTCCCTAAATTCTGTCATAAAGAATTCTGCAAGGTCTCGCTTCTCACGCAACGCTCTAATAATAGCGATATCCAATGTGTTACGAACCGCATATTGAATATATGTACAATGGTATTTTTGCCCAGGGCGATGAATACGATCTTGCGATTGCTGGAACAATTGTAGACGATGGTTCAGGCTGTAGTAGAACATCAGATGAGACTCACGCTGAAGGTTCAACCCCCGAGAACCAACAGCAAGATTAGACACGAGCCAATCAGTCTCGTCCCTCTCTTTCCACTGTGCAAGCTCTAGGTCACGGGAATCTATATTCTGGCCATCATATCTCATAACACTTTCATCGCCGTATTCTGCTTTCAAAGCATTACAGACTGCATCAACGTCGTGAGTGAAGTGGCAGAATACGATACGCTTGCCACCTGTTGTTAGTGCGTCATCCATGAACGTGTCTAACCGTCGGTTGGGTATCTCCCTGATGACACCTTCATCGTCCTTAACAAAGCCACAAGCTATCTGCATTAGCTTGGTCATTGTCGCCATTGCTGAGGTACTTGTGAGCATACCGTCTTCGAACTCAACAACAGCCGTCTGCCGAAGATCATCATAGATCTGTCGTTGTTCGTCGGTTGCTTCAATGTAACGAGTCTCGAATATCTTATCGGGGAGATCGAGACAGGTTTCTTTCTTGAGGCGTGAGCTGAAGTCGTTGAGTCGTTTGGATAATTCATCTTGGTTTACTAGTTGAAGAACTCGTTCAAACTTCATCCAGGGCTTTGATGGGTCTATCGATACGTCTTGGATGACAGCATAGTAGTGCCGGAAGTTAAACTCAGACTTGAAGCCTAAAAGCCCTGGCTCAAGAAAGTTGCACTGACCGTAGAGGTCGAGCGGAGACTCGGCTGTCGGCGTTCCAGTAAGTATCCTACGGTATTTGGCTTCTCTCCCGATAGCTACAATGTTCTTATGTCGCTTCGACTTGGTGTTCTTGATGGTGTCAGATTCATCAACCACAACCATGCATCGATGATTGGCAACAAACTTCTCACAGAGACCCACTGCTTTGCCTCGTGATAAAGCTTCAGCATTGATACACAATACATCAAGCTGTTCACCATTGGGTTCCATGGCTGCCTCGAGGTTTTGCTTCTCGTGCTTGCGCATACTGGCAGCGTAGTAAGTGCAGTAGTGGTTGCAGCTTAGGTGCTCAGGAACGTGCTCAAGATACCATCCCATGTAGGAACCTTTGTTCGCTACTACTAGTAGCCCATCAATTTCACCCTTGGCGAATAGCCAAGCGGCTGTGTCTAGTGTGGTCTTCGACTTCCCACACCCCATCTCCCAGAACAAAGCAAAGGTTTCTCGCTCACGCGATAACTCAAATACTTCTTTCTGATGCTTAAACGGTTCCGTTTTGTATGAGAACGAGGGAATTTTTGATATATCTCTTATCATAATTTTATCCAGTTATTTCATAGGAATGACCTAGGGATCAAACCCGTTATAGGTATTTCAATCAAATATCATAGTTTCTATTAGTGCGGGGCTGTATTATCCAGAGCTTCTCCTTGGCACGAGTTATTGCGACGTACCATACCCGATGTTCACTGTCTGGATCTTGCTCATACTCTTGGTAGGTTCGAAAGGCCATGTCAGTGCATACAACGACGTTGTCAGCTTCTCCACCTTTAACACCATGAATGGTAGAGATGTGGATTCGAGGCTTTGCAAGAAGTTTTTCTCCACGACGTCTAGCTGCCAAGAAATACTCACGTTCTCGTTGAGGAAAACGATCAAGCGCTTCGTGCCATATTGCACTAGTACATAAGCCGAACTCCGATTCAAGATCGTCGATATTAACTGAGTGCTCGTCGTTGGCGTCTTTGATTTTGGTTTTGAATCCATACTTGATGCCTTGTTTAACTGTGATGTATTCTGCAATTGCTTTGAACTGTCCCATGGTGATAGTCCCACCTGATCGTAGCATCTCCCAATCTTGAATAGCTGTCAGTAACTTTTCATTGACAGCTTTCTTGGCATTCGACGTGAACACGTAACCTTGATCCATGCAGTAATTCTCGAACTGCTCTAGCAGATAGACATTGCGAGCGAGCAACATCCAACTACCTTCCGACATGTCGATCTGGTTTACATCAGAGACGTACTCAATAGATCCCTGGCTGCCCTCTCGTGGCTTCCATTCTTTCTGAACTCGATCTCCGATCTGGTTGACCAGTGTATCTGCTACAGAGGCAATCTCAAACGGAACACGCCATGATTGTGCCAGGACTTCTTTGGATCCTTCTGCGTGGATGAATGAGTCAACGTCTGCTCCTGCCCACTTGAAGATTGCTTGATCATCATCACCTGCAATGTATGCTTCATCGACACGCTCCTTGATCTTGTTGACCAGCTTCCATTGCAACGGAGACAAGTCTTGTGCCTCGTCAACGAATAGGATATTGACATCAGGGATTAGGTTCTGTTCGGTAAACCTCACCACCATTTCGGTGAAGTCGGTTTTACCGAGATCGGTTTTATACCTAGCGATTGTGCCTGCAACCTGCTCCAACTGATACCAATAGATGTCTTCGTTGTTTTCTTCCCAATATGTTCTCAAGTCCTTGCCAAGCACGGCTGCTTGATTGACCATGAAGAACAAGCGATCACCAGTTGATAACCCAGTGACTGTTCCATCTTCTTGAATACCGCCATAAGTAAGTTGGAGTCCAAGCGTTTGAGCGATTTTTCGGTAGTCATACCAATTCATTACCTCATGTCTGGACAAACCGAGTTGATGATAGGCAAGCGAGTGAATGGTTCTAAACCACGGGAATTCTTTTGGGTTAGCTCCAGTTGCCAAATGAATCCTGTGACGTGCTTCTTCTGCTGCCTTGCGGGTGAACGCAATGTAGCAAATCTTTTCTGAGCCGTAACCGTCTTCAAGACAATCTTGCACGATGTTAATAAGCCTGGTTGTTTTACCGGTTCCAGGTGGACCGTAGATAAGTTTCGTATTCATTAGAATTCGGGATCTGCTTGCTTAGGCAGGTCGAGTGATTCCACAACAGCAAAAATGTTGTTTACACTGAAGTGGTTTACTCCTTTTCCTTTGAGGTTGCTGAACTTCTTCACGCAACCCCACTCTCTCAAGTACATGGCTACTTTATTCATCTTGAACTCTTGAAACCGTAGCCGGTCAAGATAAGCGATGAAGTCTCGTAACCTGAAGTGGTAGACATTGTCGACTAGTGTTGGACGTCCAGTCAGCATGTCCTGCATCTCTTGTCCACAAGCTTTGTTGGTCAGGAAATCTTCCAAGTGATTCCGCAACTGGCCTTGTGGTGTAGCATCCTCTGATACCTCTACTTCGTTTACAGCTTGAAGTAACTCTGCAATGATGTTCTGCCACTCATCTCGCTTTGGAATCTGTGGCATTACATTGATAACCTCCATACACCGTCGTTGAAACCTCACAGGCATTTGTAAGTCTTCAGTTGACAGTTCGATACGGTGGGTTTTATCGCCAACCTCTACATCGATAAACCAGATAGCTGGATTGGTGCAGAGCTTGGTTAGCGTTCCCATAACAGGTAATCCACTTCCACCACCCACTCCATGCTTACATAAGCGACACTTGTGTGAGTTGCAGTGTTGTTGGATTGGAGCTGTTTTGCAGGTGTATTGGTAGTCTTTCTTCCGTACTGAATTCATTATGCCAACAACCTCAGTGGCTGTTAGTGGTGGATCCATATACTTCTGGTTCATCTTATCCAACACCGCTTGCCATGCATCTGGATATGCTTTCTTAGCGAAAACAGCCAGATTGAGCAGCCCATTATTCCTCGTGCCTTCGGGAAAGCCTTGGTGGCAGAGGTGTGTTAAACACGGTGGAGCACCGTCAAGATCTGATTTCTTGGCTTCATGTTCGACTGCTACGAACTCTGCAGGATCTACCCGCATAGCTTCAGCTGTCATCAAGAAATCTTCTAAACTTAGAGGTTCACCGTCGGCAGACAAACCTGGTCGATCGGTCTTATTGCCTTCGAAGTATGGCATGTTGATCCATTGACCGATGTCCCCACGATCAGCAATGATATTCGCTTGTCGTGGAAATATCTCACTGCCTCCAAAACCTAGAGAAGCAGCAATACTTCGAAGTTGTTCGATGACTGGACCTGCTGGTGTCCAATCACGGAAGAAGACATACAGATGAATGCCTCCTGATTTCGTTTTACAGGGTACTAGAGGGAGCTGTTTTTCGATTATCTCCTGACATAGCTTCGGGATGTCTAACGAATACTCGTCAATGTCGATGGCACCGAACATCACTTCAGACTTATCTGTAATAGGTATAACTCCAAGCCCCTGGCTGCCCTCAAGATGATACACCCATTCTTGTGGTGTGAGCTTTTTTCGGACAGTAGACGGTTTACCTGTTACTTTGCCTGATGCTTTGATGGACGTATGTTTGCCTAATCGATATAATCCGTAAGCCTCAGTATAACCGGAAAACAGATTCATTAACCTCGTAATCGGTGCTGGTATAGAATTCATATTACCGATGTAATAACTGTGGACACTAAAATAGCCCGGGAAGATTTCTCCTCCCGGGCTATTCGATTAGATGACTTCGGTATCAGCGTCCGCTGAACCACCGCCGATTTGAGCGATAGGTGCTTGGCCAGAGGCACATTCTTGTGCGATCTGACGGCACTCAGCGATAAGCCCTCCATCGGAGTTCCACTCGCCAGACTCGATCCCCCAACCATACCAGCTGCCCTTTTCATTGGACTCCACCTTGGTGGTTAGCAGGTATTGCTTGGCGAACATCGGGACGTTCTTGCCATTGGCCTTAAGACCCATCATCAGGTTCAGCCAGAACCTGGACTTCTTCAATTGGGTTGAAGAAAGTGCGATAACCGCTGGAACCCAATCATCCTCTTGCTTGAGCTTCACAAAGAAGTGTGAAGTCTCGATGATAGTATTCCCATTCGGAAGAACAGGAATACCTTTATCGTTCTTGCTTGTACCACCAAGAACGCGTGGGTCGCTGTGAGCGCCCACAATACCGCCGCCGCTTTCGCGTGGTTTCCATTCGACATACAGAGTCAAATGGCCACAAGGAATAACCTTGATCGGTTCTCCCTCAGGGCTGTAAACAACCTCTCGGGAGAGTGTGTTAACGACACACCCGGCTTCTGCTCCTTCGATCTTCTTCTCAGGGAAGTTCGGGTGGGTCTTGTCAACCTCCGGACTGCTCTTCTGAAGAACCGTCAGAAACGGTGTTCCGAGATCCTTGGTCGAGGTATTCTCGAAACCAGTTTCTCCTTCGTATGCTCCCCAGTCGTATGTATCGACTGCCGCTGTGTTTTTCTTTGCTGCCATAGTTTTTCCTTATGCTGTCTTGATGGTTGTTTTGTTTCCGATGTAAGTCCCGAAAAGTTCCTCGGGAGGTGGGTTTCCTGCTTCAACCTGCTCCCGAATGAAACCTTTCATCGTCATCGGATGAATGTTCCGCTTCAGGGTGGCCGGTAGGCCTGCATCTTGAAGAAGATCTCGGGCTTTTTTGGCTTCGTCGATTTGACCCTTACCAAATGTACTGGTTACGTTACATTTGATGATGGCATCGAGTTGCCGTTTCTCAAGCCAAGCAAACGCCTCACCCTCTCTTCCGTCTTGTATTCGACCGGAATAGAATGGCGTGACTTTGATACGTGCTCCGTTAACCACAGTTTCTGATATGCCTTTCGACATAAGAAACTCGGGGAACCTGAGTTCCACAAGATCACGTAATTTTTGTTTGGCTTCCTTTAGTTGCGCTTCGAGTAGTGCAACTTGATCCTCCATAGCAACTTGCTGTTGAGCAAGACCTGCTATCGAGTGTAGGTCATCTTCGTTGACCTCTGTTTCTGTTAGCGCAGATAGCGCTTCATTTTCTGGTTTCATAGGCATTGTTTTCTTTAACCGTGAGAGACTATCTTATCTCCTGTTTATCAATATGTAAACAGAAAAGAAAGAGCGTCATCCAATGAATCCATCGGCGTCTCATATTGCCAATGTGTTTTGATGGTGACATATTTTCCGCTGTTGCCACGTGGTTCTACTTGAAAGTGTGGAAAACGATACCACCTCACAGAACGTAAGGCGCGTGCCGCTACCCACACTTTTCCTTTCCACATCTTCGCCCGACGAAACCCCCAAGCATATTGCTCTTTTCTGAGGAATACCTTACCACCAGCCTGTTCCACCTTCAACTCAATCCAACACTCCTTGCCGTCGAAAGAACAGCAATTAAGATCAGGTACGCCAGAGCCAGTTGAGGTTTCAATCCGCTGAAAGTCGACATCTTTAATCGCTGTCTTCAGCTCACGATAGAATTTAGATTCGGGGTTCATATTTTGTCCCTCTGGTGCTGGTCTTTCATAACCAGTGGTCTCCTACATCCATGTCTGCCTTCAGTGGAACGCACATATCCACACAGGTTTCCATGACTCGTTTTATTTGTCCTGCTTGTTCTTCATCAACGACCGGACAGTTTAGTTCGTCGTGAACAGTCATATACGGAACAATGTCAAGTTCTTTCCGTACAGTAATAATCGCCCGCTTCATCATATCAGCAGCACTTCCTTGGATTAGTGCATTCAACGCCTTGAATGACCAAGCACGTTGCACTGGAACATTTCCAAACGAGTGTTTGTTTTTCGATGGTGCCCGTCGATCATCAAAAGCACGCGGCTCCCAATAATTGAAGTGTCGCCGTCGGCCCTCAAGAGTGCGAATCCACCCTCTCGACGAAGCCCTGGACATGCAGAGCTCTGCCATTTGCTTAACGAACGGAACCTTATCGTTGAATTCCTCAATGATCTCTTTAGCTTCAGCCAGGGGCTTGTTGAGCTTACTTGCCATCTTTTCTCCACCCATGCCGTAGCATAACCCCAGATACATGTCTTTGGCTACGCGACGAGATACACCAGCAGCCTCAACGAGATACTGGTAGAAGTCCATATCTGGATTGTCACGATATTGTTTTGCTGCATCCTCCGCTCCCTCCATCTTGCACATAGTAGCGAAGTGCGTAAGTATTCGTGGCTCTTGTTGACTGTAGTCGAGCTTCGCCCACATCATTCCTTTGTCGGCGATAAACATACTTCGAATGAGTCTTCCTTCCACATTGGTTCCACCGTCACGGGATTTTTCAGATGGAAACTGTTGCGCATTAGGCTGCTTTGACGCCATACGACCTGTCCTGGTCCCGCCGTCATCGGACTTGAGTTGTACCCAGTTGGGATGGATTCTACCATTAATGAGATTGCCGCGTATCCATCCGTCAAGGCAAGTGTGTCGCATACGGTTAACATGTCGAATTCGTTTAATATCGTTAAGCAGCGGGTGATCTTGCTGCATGATAAACTCCTTAGTAATACTCGCATTTCCTTTGGCGGTAAAAGGGTATCGAACGCCGTTCTCATCGCATAGTTGTGCAATGCTTGGAGTTGACCATTCGTCAACCTGAGCTCCCCATTCGCGTAAGAAATGTAAGCGTAGCTCGTTTTCCTCTTCGATGAGGTTGTCTGATACTTGCTTTGCTTTTTCTTCATCAATAGGTATTCCTTTCAGTCGCATTTCCAATAGTATTGGCAACAACTCGCATTCCATTTGGAAGATGTCTTCCAAGTCTTCTGATTTCAGAATAGGCGACATTTTCTCGAAGATCAAGACTGGCGCTTGAGCATCCCATTCTGCGTATGGTCCCACATATTGTGGAGGTAACTTCCACATCTCTCGCTTAGGATCAACACCCCAGGCAGATGCTGCTTCTTTTAGTAGATCTTCTGCTTTATTTGACCCAAGATACCGTTGACATAGTCTCCCGAGACTGTATCCCCGTTCATCTTCTTCATCGATGAGCGCTCCAGCAATCTGTATGTCAATGATCCGGCGTTTGCACGTAACTCCAATAGATTCAAGTGCTTCCAGATCATATCCCAAGTTGGCACCGCAGATGTACTTATTAGGATCTCCGAGCAGATCAGAAAGGTATCTGGTAACCTGATCTCGGTCCATTCGAAGATTATGGAATTCTGAGATTGGGAAGTACCATCCACGATCGCGAGTCCCAACGCTGATACCTGAGACTGTCGCATCACCTCGACAGAATCCTGGACCATCTGTTGTAAGTCGTGGGTCTTTAGTTTCGGTATCAAGCCCAATGATAGCTTCTGATGAAAGGTTTGGGAAGTCCAATGGGATTGCCCAATCTGATCCTGGTTTGAAGAAGACGTCTTGCACATATTCAGACATGTTGTTCCATGGTTAAATTGTATACTTTTGCGATGCGGAGTGTTTTGTCGAGATCATCAGTCTCGTAGCCTGTCCTATATAAAACCCGCTTGATTCCAAGAGCTAACAACAGTATGCAGCATGATGGGCATGGGCGAGTTGTGGTAGCCACTGTTTCTGCCTCACCTCGTTTGATAAGAGCAGCCAGGTTTTGTTCAGCGTGAATCATGTAGTCACGTCTGAAGTTTCTGTCTTCCCAATACTTCTTCGGTATTTCCATACCTGTTGGAAGACCGTTGTATGAAGTAGCTATAACACGCCACTCTTTTGTGAGAGCCACAGCACCGACTTTGCGGTACGGGTCTTCAGACCGCAAAGCAGCTGTTTCAGCTAGCCGTAAGGCGTAGTCAATTTTACTTATTCTAGAACTATTTTCCATGGCTCCCTCCTTCCTACTTCTTCGTTTGCTTTGTAATCCAACCAGTGTATGAATTCCCCTGGAGAACTAAATAAATCTGGTGTCAGTCTATCTGGGCTCGTGAATTCATCGCAGTCGTACATTTGGTTGTTGATGTCTCCGTCATGAGTGGTATACAGGTGTCGATTACCTGCGAATATACCTACTTCGCCTGTTGTCAAGTTACTATAACCTTCTTGCCGCAGTTTAATTGCTAGCATAGTGGCGATGCATGAGAAGTTGAACATGTCATAAGGCAGTCCAACCCAGACGTCAGAACTACGCATGTTAACTGTGGTTTCTAGCTTGTCGTTAACGATCTCAAACTGCATTGAGATGGTGCATGGTATGTCTAAGCTATTAGCTGGGCGTGGCTGCCAGATAGTAACAACTGCTTGTCTCGTTTCTGGGCTCTTGATTAGTAGATTGGTGAGCCACCGCCATTGTTGCATAATGTGCGGTCCGTAAGCGCCCATAAAGGCGTGTTCGTTGTCGGAATACTGCCCCATGAATTCTGGCATTGATTCCACATCGTTTCTTCCAGCGCAAGTCCAATAGGCTTCTCGCACCATGAAGTTGTAATTCAGGTTTCTGAATGAGCTTAGCACAACAGGCTGTTGTGCATCATATACTAATAAATGCCGGCGAGCAACTTGGGCATCACCGTTTCTAGTAGACTCGTACTCTCCGTTTTCCCAGACGTGTTTTAACGTCGATAACCAGGCGTCAGTTGCATTCATATTACTTCCTCACATAGTATAGCAGTTGCTTGTTGTATTGCTGTTTTACGCTCATTCATCGGGATTGAAAATAGAACCCCTTGGAATAGTGAAGAACAAATACGAACAAACTCTTCAGGTTTAAAGCGACGTTTCGCTCGCTGTGATCTGTTCCATTCTGACCCGTAAACACAATGACGCAGGGCTTTTGCGATTAACGTTAGCGCTTGGCTTCTACGAAAGCGTTCACAGTTCACCATATCCAGTTCGTGTTCCACATGAATTTCCATTCCAGAGATTTTGTACTTGGAACAGAGATCTTCGACACAAAGAAGCGTATTCAGACAAAAAGCTGCTTTAGCTTCATTGCGGTGTTCTGGGCAATCAATATTGTCTAGTTGGTACGCGGCTATTAGGAACCGTCGTTCCCATGGCTGAGGTAACCGCCCAGATTGATTATACCTTCGGGCCCAAGCGACCAAGTCCAACAAATTAGTGGACTTGGTCGCCCGGGGCATTGCTTGCTCGGAAAAGATCATTTGACGAGATCTCCTAGGTTAGGTGCCTCCCAGCCCTCTGGTTTTACCACGTCGAACTCGCCTCCGCGATCTGATCCTTCTCCTTTTGAGATGACTTTCTGCATGTTGGCTTTGTGGACACGCCGCCAAGCCTCCGGGAAGTTAAACCCATGTAGATACACTGTGCCGATGGCGAAGTACACCAGGTCGACAAGTGCGTCAAGGATCTCTTCCTTGTTGCCACTCTCAACAGCTTCCTTGTACTCGCCCAGCTCTTCGGCCATAGTGATCTCACGAAACTCTTGGAGATCTTCAGGCAGCAAACGACCAGGCCCAGTATACTCACGCAAGAACTTCTCGTGGAAGCACTTGATGTCGTCCCACATATCTTGGCTGAACTCGTTAGTTGGCGTCGAGCCAAACCGGTGGATCAACTCAGCAATGCCACGAATCATCATACCTTCACCGGTCTCATATTGCGGATCTTTGTGTTGGAGTCCGTTGATTCGAATATATGCCAAGCGGTCAAGCAAGGCCCTGTGAATTTGGTCTACTTTCATATTAGTTGATTTTCATATCTGCCCAGTTTTCAGACGATCCCCAAGGACGTTCCTCGTCACGGAAGCCATTGGGAAATTGTTTTTCGTAGTTATCACCTTGGATTGGACTCAGCTCCCAAAGGGCATTACGAGACCCCTGGGGATAGAGTGGAGCAAGGACGCAGGACAAAAAGTTCGTGTCGTAATACTCTCTCAGGCGTTTGAATACTTGGATTTCGTGCTCATCCAAGAGATGTTGATAATCCCGTATAGATGCGAAGGTTCCGTGAACCGCTTCAATAGCGAATCCATGTTCTTCGAATACGGCACCCAGGGCCTCATAGCGCATCTCGTTTACATGGTTTCCTGCACATGACTTCCGATCCCAGCAAGGAGTGCTGATGAAGATAGATCCAGTTGGTTTGATCAACCGCATCATTTCATCGAGCATCTTATGCATGAGCTCTGGTTCGACATGTTCAAGCACTTCGAATGAGGTGATCAGGTCGAATGATTCAGCATCCTCTTCGATGTCTACTTGACCGAAAGCGCACTGCTCCTTCAGTTCAAGTGGCCACGATCCAGTGTGGAATACTTGCTTGGCTTCGTCTTTGACTCGACCAGCATCGATACCGAGATACCTTGCTGGCTTCATTTTCATTGAGTAAAGCATCTTCGCCATTGGAAGCTCTTTACCACAACCGACGTCCAGTATGTTGGCTGTTGCCCACGTCTTCTTGGCCATCAACCGTTTACAGACGTGTGACCACCGCATACAGTGGGCAATGTAATCGCGATGGATAAATCCTCGCTCCTCTGCGTTCTCCAGTGAGAGATACGTCTTGTCTATTGTTTTTCCTAGTTTGTTCATAGTACCGCTTTTTAGTTTCAATCAGCGTAAGTATTATATTACGGATATGTATTTCTGTAAACCGAATTGTTTCACATATCGTCTACGTGCCTTTCTCCAACGAACACAGGCGTGCGGGGCTTATTTTTGGTGCCGTACGGTTTGTATTCGACTGTCACAAGTCGATCTTTATACCACGACTGGTGAAGCCAAATCTGTTTTCGCATAGCATCGTCAAAACCAGTTCCAACTTGGAATGGCTCGAACTCGCCAGCTATGTCTTCGACAACCAAAGCGCCAAGCGTATTCATGCCGACCATGTTTTCTTTCTTAGTTGAACGTTCCATATAACCAAGAGCATTAGTCTCTGCTTCGTTTGCATTGTGCATCTTCTCAGTGAAGCCAATAATTCGACACTCAATGCGCCTTTTATCTACTATTTTGAGAAGCCACCCTTGTTTGTAAGTGCTGCGACCGAACTTGTATGGTCCTTCGGGATGTCGGACACAAGCTCCTTCATAACCTTCTTTCGCCCATTGGTCACACCATTCAAGAAGGTTTTCAGGTGAGAAGACTTTCAGCTGTGGGATGCAGACTAGCCATTCTGGTCTTTTATAGCACACTTCTTCGAGAATTTGCAATCGCTGGCTGAAGGTGCGTCTTTCATCTTCAAAGTAATCAAAAACGTGGTATTCGAAGTCAGGCATTCCGCCATGAGCCATAACTTGTGACTGCACACTTTGGAAGTTCCCTCCTTTAATAACGATCTCTCCATCGAGATACGGCGGCAACTGCCCCACTGTCTGATAGATGTGGTTGTTAGGGATTGATTTAAGACTCCTGCTAGATGGCGCACAACGAAGCCCTGGACCACCTGGTTGATTCATTGTCAGGCATCGTATGCCGTCGAGTTTTGGTGAGGCGATTACTGGGTATGCCAGGGATTCGATGTATTCATCGAACGGCATTTCTTTTGGTTGCTGTGCCGCCAGCATTGGTTTGAATGCTTTCATTTCAAGACTGATTTGTCATAAACTTATAACGGGTTTGATCCCTAGGTCATTCCTAGGGACATTTCGAGATATTTTCAATGATATATCATATTAAGAAAAATCCCCGAATTTTGAGTCAATCAAACCATTCAGGTGTGGGGCGTTTAGACCAGACCATACTGAATCGATTCTGTTTAGTCTTGTAGAAAGAACGGTAGGATTGAATTGGGTCTGGTCCCATGCATTCTGGATTAGAACCCATCGCCAAACGGAATGGAGTCATTCCTGCAATTGGTATTGAATTTGGGCAATCTGCAAGGGCATTGATAAGCTTGGTCTCAGTGACATGAGTTTTTCCGTATCGATAAGTGTACTCCTCACACAAAGCGACAAAGAGTTTAAAATGCCAATAGTAATTGTCACTGCTTTCTCTTGTCCAAATCGTGCAAGGATGGTTCATGTGGACTGCCTGATACATTTGATTCTCACGATCATCAGGCAGAACCCATGTTCTATGGTTGCGACCATTGCGAACCTGAATTTGCTCAGTGCCATCCAGCATACGATGAGCAGTAGATAGCATCTGAGCAGATTCTAGGATCATCTTGACAACGTGCTTGTCACAGTGTTCACGGGCAGCAATCACAGGGTTTTCATTTAAGACAAAGATGTTCATAATAAAAAGAGGCTTACACTACTTAATCGGGTCGTATTCTAAGTTAAGGTCCAGCAAATTCTTGTATCGTCTGGTGCGTTGGCATGCGCCGCAGGTTACTTTATTTAGTTCACGTCTTGATGTGGGGTGGAACTGGGGCATGGGCAAGTTAAGGCCACAAGCACTGGTGTTTTGTGAGTATTTCGATTTTAAGTGTATTTTCATATCGCTAACCTTGTGTAGAGACTAAGAAGGGGAGAGCAACCGAAATTACTCTCCCCTTCCAGCACCCGCAGAATTACTTCTGCACTTTCACGAAACCATGGTCCGTCAAGCGCTTCTGATAGTAGCTCAGAATGCGGCCGATGGGTTGTTTCGTGGTGATCACCTTTTCCGCCTGGGCGAGCAAGGCTTCGCGCGTAATACCACCGCCGCCAGCCTTTTTGATCAGCTCTTTGATCTGCTCAGCCTGGGGCGGGAGCTTGTGGTCCTTGTTTTCACCGACATAGATGAACTTGTCTTGAGCTCCGCCGGTTTCCCGCTTTTTGCCACCTTCCTTATTGGGAGTCGGGTTGGTGGGTGCCGCTTTCTTTTCCGTTTTTTCTGACATGATGTTATCTACTTACTTGGTTTTTGTTGGTGTGCTCTCGCACGTTGTGTTAACAGAATAAGTGTAACATATTACATACACCCTGTAAACCGGATAAATGCATTTATTCACTGGCATTTTCGAGTACGCTCTCCAGTATGGATTGCCAGGCTTGTGAATGTTTCTTGTACTGCGGATTGATCATGAAGCAAGTTATGATCTCGCTTCCAGCATATACTAATATGCCCATCGTTTCTAGATATAGCAGGCATATCTCTAGCTTCGACTTTTTCGTCTTATACCACATACCGAAGAAGCATGAATGAATTTCCGCGTTTTGAAAATTGCTTAGCAGTGTTTCTTCGGTTATCTCTATTTGAGCGGCATGTCTATCTGGTTTCTTTTTGAAGACACTAAGCATCGCATCGCGCATTTTTTCGGGTGTGAGTGGTCCAACCATTATTGTATTCATTTTGACTAGTTTTCGTGGAACGTGTGCAGTCTACTGGTTTGCTTTAGGTATTAAAAAAACCCCGGTCTGTTTAAAGACCGGGGCTGTGTTTATCGGAAGTATTTTCTCACCAGGCAGGTAATGACGTATGCCAGTAAAGGTGACACCATAATGGCGATTGATTTTAGTTTTGCATCACGTGATCTTTTTGCTCGTATCTGGTAAGACTTCAGTTCTTGAAGCTTTCGGCCAGATCCCATAGTTGTGTATTGATGAGTATGTCGCGATCAATTGATTTGATGGGTTGACTGCGTCCGAGTGAACGCCCGTGTACATCTTTGAGGTGGTCGCTTTGACCGCCGCGGATGATGTTTTCTTGAACTCTGTTGAATATTTTCCACAGATTGTTTTGTGTGTCAGCTTCGCGTCTAGGCTCAAGAACAGTGGTTGTGCCGATAGGAGATCGTTTGATGTCACCGTAACGTATTTCTAGTGCTTTAGTAGCAAATTGAATTTGTTCGATGTTGTTTAGTTCACGATTTCGCATGCTGTCGATAGATTCAGCTGTTTGACGCAGTTTGAATCCCATTCGTTCAGTTGCCATTGTGACCTGTTCGAGTGTTATGTCTTGGTGTTTGAACTTGACTTCGTCCAATGTTTTCTTCGATATGATGAGACCGTTAGTACAGACAAACACATGTATACCACCCAGCAGAGTATACTTAGTTGTACGGTCAGCAGAATTGATGAGAGCAATTGTAGGAATTTCTTCATATGTTTGTAATGCTGATGCTCCGAAGGTAACGATGTGCTTTTGAAAGCCCTGGCGATCTGGTGTTCGTACTTTTTGTTCAGACGCGCTGATGATACCCCAGCCGTTTTTCTGTAGAGCTTCAACCATGTCCGTTGTGTGGACTGGTACATAGCGTTCAGATGCAGCAGATACCGGTTCTTTTGCAGCAATGGATGGAGCTCGTAAGATGGCTTGGTCGATGGATAAGAAGTTAGATTTCATAGTGCTATATTATTCCAAGATTGACTAACGGGGAACTTTATTTTGAATAAGAAAGGGGAGAGGTTGCCCTCTCCCCTGTTGGTGGTTTACGTGGTTTGAATGATTTTACGGTTGATGAGTTGAGGGCGATAGTATTGGAAGATTCGCCATGCGTCTTGTCGCGTTTTGAGCTCAGTCGCTCGTTTGTATACTTGTTCTTTGAGAACAGCCTCAGTTACCTCGCCTTTGTCGTCGAGGTTGTCTTTCATGATTTGCAAGCATGCTTTGGCTTGAGGAGTCTTGATCTCGTCGATTGTAGCCTGATCAGCTTCTGCATGCATTTTGTAGACACGGGTGCTCAGTGAGGATTTGCGCTTTTTGGATCCATCGTTGTTGGTTTCAGCGATGACGTTGGTGCGGTCTTCTGATTTGTTTGCCATTTCAAACCAGAGGAGTTGTGTGATCTCGAATTTTTCGAGATTTTTGGCAGGCTCCTTACCAAAGACAGCTTTGTGTTTTTCGATGGCTTGTTGCTTGGTTTTGAACGTGTCGTCGTATGTTTCCCATTTTTTGTGAATGACGCTGATTTTGTCCTTCGGAAAGTGCTGTGCTTCCGGCCTGGTGAATCGATACCATTTGTCGTCTCCGACTTGTGCCACCATACATTGGCGAAGGATTTCATTGCCGATGAGAAGGCGGTCTTTGTACATTGGAGCGTCTGCCCAGAACGTTTTTTGTTTCTTTTTAGCTGTCATGTTCGTTTTTCTTTTTGTTGTTCTTGTTTGCGGGGAGATTTGCAGGTTGTTTATCGTTTGTCTTTCTCAGTTCGTGTGTATCGAGGCAAGCGAGGGGTTTGAGGGCTTTGAGTTGTTGTGCATGAATCCGGTTTTTTCGTTTTGTGTTTTTGTTTGCCATGGTAGTTTGTTGTTAGGATACATCATCTTCAATTTATTGAGATGATGTATCAGATTGTTATTTGACACGGTATGGTGTATCGCCCTCAGCTTCCCAGTCTCCACAACACGTTATTTGAAGTAAGCTCTCTGTGCCATAGTCAGCTATTCCCATGCAACCATGAGTGAAGTGAAATGCTACACGTTCTGCTAGTTCTTTTTTGCCGTAGTTGTTCATTACGTCTTGATAGTACTTTTCTTCCCAAGCTTTGAGTAAGAATTGTCTTAACTTATGTTCTCGGCCCCAATCTGTTGGTATTTCGCTTTCCATATTAGTATTGGAGGTTGCCGAATGTTTCGTCAAAGAGGTGGTTGTATGTGATAGGTGCGTGGTAGTGGTGTTCTGTGATGTCGTCGAGTGTTGTCCAACCTTCCCTGCAGTTGTGGCAGTAAAAGTAATCGATTTCTTCGAGTGTGTCTACGTATTCACAAGGCTCAGCGCATTGTTTGCACTTCAATTTTTTCGATTTGATCTGGACTGCAGTAGATTTCGACTGGTTTAAGGTCTTGTCCAATAGTGACTGAAGCTCTGAGCTGCATTTCGGAGAGATTGATGATTTTGACATATTGCTTGGGGATGTTGAGTTCTTTGATCGGTTTGAGTGTTGCTACTAGTTGCATTGTTTGTTTGTTTGTTGAGGTTTAGGATACATCATCTTCAATTTATTGAGATGATGTATCAGTAGTATACTGACTGGTTTTGCACGATTTGCAGTCTGATTTCGCCATAGTTGTCTTCATCCATCCAAAGGTATGTGTTTTGGTGATAGTGAAGTTTTATTTGGACGAGGTCTTGGAGGTTGTGTTTTGCATAACCAGCTATCCAGCGAAGAGACTGGTAGTTGGTCGGGAATGGCCCGATAAGGCGCTTGATATCGTCGTCGCCGTCAGCTGTGATAGCGATATAGTATTGCTTGTCCATGGTGTCCAGGGTTTGTTGTGATTAGTGTTATTGTTTGGTGAAGTGTGGTTTGTGGATGAAGTCTTTATCGTGTAGTTGAGTGTTGCAGTGATTACAGAAGATTGTTTCTGGGCCTGGTTCGTTGATTTCGCGTAAGTAAAGGTGTTTTTTGCATGTTGGGCATTCATAGCCTGAGAGGTAAAAATAGTCGGATGTTGGATAGGGAAGGTTAGGGTATTCTGGTTCGTTGAGTTGTTGGAGGCATGGTGGGTTAGTTTTCCAAAGAGATGGATTGTCGTTGTATTGTTTTAGTAGTTTGTAGTTCATGGTTATTTGGTGTATGGGTTTGTGGTGGGTGGGTTTTGTGTGTAGGTGTGTAACCCCAGTGGTTTGGATTGGGAAAATTTGGTTTTGAGTTGGATGTGAGTATGTTAGGTGTGTTGAGGGTTAGTTGTGTTGAGGGTTAGTGGGGAGAGGAATGAGGAAGGATTTGGATGGTTTGAGTTTGGTTGGTGGTATTATTTGGGGAGGGATTGAGATGGTGTAGAAGGGTTTTGAGGGGAGGTGAGTGATGATGAGGTTGTTGGATTGAGTTTTTATGGTATTGAGGGGTTGAGGGTTGTGGAATTTTTTTTTTTGAAGAATGAAAAAAAATTGTTGGGTGTGAGTATGTGGGGTTTTTTGTTGAGGGTTAGAGGATGATTGGGAGGAGAAAAGGGATGTGGATGATGTGGAGGTGTTTTGTGGTGGTTTTGATAATGGTGGTGGTGAAGGGAGAGGATTGGAAAATGATGGAGGTTGGTGTGGTGAAGTAGGTGGTGAAGTAGTTGGTGAGAGTGTTGGGATAAGAGATAAAGGGGTAGAATAGTTTGTTGGGATAAGATGTATTGAGTTGGAATTTTGTGTTGTTGATGGTGAAGTTTGTGATGTTGGGGAGTTGGGAGATTTGGAATGTAGTTTTGATAATGGTTTAGGTGGTTGAGGGTTAGTGGGAGAGGTGGGAGAGGGGTGAGTTTTGATGAGGAAGGTTTTGTGTGTGGAAATGTGGATTGGAAATGTGTTGGATAGGTGTTTTGATGGGGTGTTGGTTTTTAGGTATGTTGAGAGTGTTGGGAGTTTGGTTGAGTGGTTGAGGAGTAGGTTGGTTGTTGATGGGATTGGGGATAGTGGTGATGTGAATTTTGTTGGTGTTGGGAATTGGTTTGTTGATTTGGATGGTGGGTGATGATGTGGGGAAATGTGTGGGTAGTTTGGGATTGGTGTATTTTTTGTTGTTGGGATGGTTTTGTGGATTGGGTTGTGGTTTTGTTTTGTGATGGAGGATGGTGAAGTTGATGTGGATGATGGAGTATGGAGTGATGTGGAAGAGTTTGATGGTATTTTGGATGAGGAGGAGAATGTTGGGAGATTGTTTTGTGATGGAGATAGTTTGTGGTTGTGTGTTGTTGATGTAGGTGATTTGGAGTTGGTAGTAGTTGTTGTTAGGTTGGAGTTTGGGTTGTTTTTTGAGGTTTGTGGGGTGGTTGTTGGAAGATAGGTTGTAGATGGGTTTAGTGTGTGGGTTAAAGTTGGGAGATTGGATAGATATGGAAGATGTGATGATGTTGAGTTTGGGGTGTGTGGTATTGATGTGTTTGAGGAAGGATTTGAGTGTAGGTTGTTGAGATGTGAGTTGGATGTGTTGTGGTGATGAGTTGTGAGATGGTTGGTGAGTGAGTAGGATATTGTAGGTGTTGAGGGTTGTGGTTGAGGGTGAGGTGGTATTGGGGGATGTGGTTGTAGTTTTTATGGTATTTAGAGGGTTAAAGGTTTGTATGTTTGAGAATTGATTATTTTTTGAAGAATGAAGAAAATAATTAATTTGAGTTGTTATGGATGGATTGTTTGATATGGAGGTTTTGGGTTGTGAGTTTGAGGGTTATGGTGTAGAGGTTTTGGGTTTGTGTGATGATGTGGATGTAATAAGGTTGGTGGATTGTGGAGTTTGGAGGAATGATGTATTGATAGAGGTTGGGGTTGTGGTTGTTGAGTTGGAAGTGTGTTAAGGAGATGTAAGGTTTGGAATAAGGGGTAGAGATGATGTGTGGGTGAATAGTGAGGTGTTGCGTTTGGATGATGAGTTGTTGGATTTGTTGGATGGGGTTAGGTATTTGGAAGAGAGGTTGTTTTTGAAGTGAAGAAAGAGGGATTTTGATTGAGTAGTTGAGGTTGTGGGTGAGTTGGATGAGGGGGTGTGAGTTTGTAGTTTTGATAATGGTATGTTTGGGTTGAGGGTTAGGAGTAGATGTTAGGATTAAGTTGTTGGAGGATAGTGTTGAAGTTTGTGGTTGTGTTGAATTTGAATGATTGAGTAGTGAAGTTGAGGTGGTTTGTGAAGGTGATTGTGTTGTAGGGTGATTTGAAGTGGAGGTTGGTTGTGATTTGTGGATATGGTTGTGATGAGTTGAGTAAGAAGAATTGGTTAATGGTTTGGAGTTGAAGGATTGAGAGATATGGGATGAGTGGGTATGGAGTTTTGATAATGGTATAGGTGGTTGAGGGTTAGAGGTAGTTTTGAGGAGAGGTTGTGAAGAAGTGGAATTTAAGTGAGTGTAGTTTGATAATGATGTGGAAGTGTGTTTTTTTATTGATAATGGTTATGTTATTAAAGGGAGTGGTGAGAAGGAGATTGGTGATGGGGGATGTAGTTTTGATAATGGTTTAGTGTGTTGATGTTGTAGGTTGGAAGTGAGAAATTATTTATTTATGAAGAAATGAATAATTGATGTGAGTTGGTAGGGTGTTGGAAAGAGGGTTGAGGATGATGTTAATATGTGAATGGAGGGAGGTTGATAGGTTGTTGTGGTATGGTATGTGGGTGAAGGGTGGGAGAAGAGTGGAAGAAGAATTATGAAAGGATGATAATGTTTGGGGTAGAGATGACACCTGGCCCGGGGGGTGTAAATAAAATGTAATGATACCAGACACCTACCCACGTACAGTTTTCCTTCCGCCGAACACTGCGGATAGGTATTCTAGTTCACTATGGCGCAGCAGCTAGAACCTATAGATTTTGGTATAAGAAGATGTTATTACCGATGTAATAAACTTGATATATATATAGATCCTATCCGTTTTATTACTGTTATTATCAGTATTAGAGAATTTCACAGAAAAAAAAAATTTCAAAGCTCAAAGTTTTTAATAAATCAAAACTGATAGTCACACCGATAGTCTAAGTGATTGACTATTAATGACTTAGGGATTATTAGGGCAAATTATTACCGATGGTCACTCGTTAACACATTTGATAACCTATAGCTTTTCTTATAGGTTTACGAATCATAGGGATTTAGCTCTGCACTATTTTGGTTTTCAAGTTTACAACAATCAAAATCGTTGCTATTATAGAGGAGAGAACAGAAGACAGAGAACAGAAGGTTATGAGGCCCTGGAGTCCCTGAGTAAGATATGTCAAGCCCACAAGTTACATTGGAAGGTGAATTGTTAGATCGTGTACTAACTGGAGAACTTACAAGAGAGGAAGCGGTTGCGATGAAGCTAGGGGCAGCGCCGGCGTCATGGCAACAGGGACAGAAATCCCCTGCAGAACGTGTGCGTGAAAACCTAGCGGAGGTATCCGCTCCACACCGACGCCAGAGAGAAAGGCGTAATCGCGCGGATCAAGATGCTGAGTTAGCTCCGACCACTCCTACCAGCACATCAAGAGACCTAGTAGCAGGGAAGAGAGGGAAGCTTACTGCGGCTGAGTTGCGACAAGTTCTTGATCTTGCTATTGAGGAAACAGGTCTTGAGCCTGTTTACGAACTCTTGAGAATGGTAAGAGCAGGCGAAGTTACCATGGATCAGAAGATCAAGATCTTGTCGGAAATCAATTCCTACAGAATGCCCAAGCTCAAAGCGGTAGAGTATAAAGGTGAGATGGATCTGAATATCACGGTGCAAGTTAAACAATACGACACAAACGTACAATCACAAGATAGCGGCAAGGAATCTATCTTGATAGAAGCGGAGGAAGTGGCAGATGGGAGCAATTGAACTACCGTATAACTGGGACCCTCGTTATTACCAACAACCAGTCTGGAATCACATGATGCCAGAGAAGGAGGGCCTGAGAGCAGTCTGCGTATGGCATCGACGAGGTGGTAAGGATCTCACTTGTGTGAATATCGCCCAGACAAAAATGATGCAACGGGTTGGGACGTACTGGCACATGCTGCCCACATATAAGCAGGGCAGACAGATTGTGTGGGACGGCTTTACTCGTGATGGCCGAGCGTTCACAGATCATTTTCATCCGGATCTTATTCAGTCGAAGAATAATACGGAGATGAAGATCACGCTTAAGAATAAGAGTGTGTTCAGGGTGGTGGGAACGGATGACATCAACTCGCTAGTTGGCACGAATCCAATTGGGGTTATTCTGTCAGAGTATTCGTTGCATAACCCTCAGGCGTGGGATTACCTTCGACCTATTCTGGCTGAGAATGGTGGATGGGCATTGTTCATCTACACCGCTCGTGGGCATAACCATGGTTACCAATTGCTGAAGACCGCGAGGAAAAATGTGGCGATGGGACGCGAAAAATGGTTTTGCGAGGTCCTTGTGGCAGGTAATAATGGCACACAGAAACCAGTGGGAAAGAATCCCGACGGATCCCTGGTTATGGCACCGGTCGTCTCTGATCAAATCATCCAAGAAGAGCGTGATGCGGGAATGGAAGAGGAGATGATCCAGCAGGAGTTCTATTGTTCATTTGATGCAGCTATGGTAGGGGCTTATTATGGCCCGCAGATGACACAAGCAAGGAAAGACGGACGGATTACGAATGTGCCATACGATCCAGCTTTGCCCGTTACTACATCGTGGGATCTGGGTATGGATGACAGCACGACTATTTGGTTCATGCAGCGCACATCAATGGAAGTACGGATAATTGATTACTACGAGAACAGCGGCGAGGGTTTGTCTCACTACGCTCATGTTCTTCGGGAGAAAGGATATTCTTACGATAGGCACTTTGGCCCACATGATATTAAGGTAAGGGAGCTTGGGACAGGGAAGTCCAGATGGGAGGTAGCTAAGCAGCTGGGTATTACGTTTACAGTGGTTCCCACACTGTCGAAAGATGATGCGATTGAAGCGGTTAGAGGATTGTTGCCATATTGCTGGTTTGACGAAAGCAAGTGTGACCGTGGGATCGATGCACTTGTTTCATATCGTAAAGAGTATGATCCAATTAAGAAGGTGTTCAAGAAAACTCCGGAACATGATTGGTCTTCTCATGCCGCTGATGCTTTTGTTCCACTCGCTCTGAAAACAAAAACCGGGATTGTTAGAAAGCAACGCCCTCAAATACAGGCACAAGATGACTTCCAATATCTATAACATAGTAGTGACTACTCCTTTTTGTCATATAATTGGTAACTACGATCAGGGTTACTTGTGGATAGAGTATTTTGACGGGGATATTAAATCCTGTTTACAAATGATAAACTTCGAGGTATCATACATAGGCTTTGCTCGGGCTATGCGAGGGAGGCCCAATGGAAAATGGTACAACTTTAACCGCTTTAAACAACATGTCATTCGGAAGCAAACCAAGCCCACCAGACCCAGTTCCTGTAGCGCCGGCCCCAGACAAGGCAGCCAAATCGTTTTCAAGTATTTTGACAGCCGAGCGCCGGAGGAAGGCGAAGGGGTTTCAATCGACAGTGCTTACTGGGACAGATGACAAGCTAGGAGCATAACATGGTCATCTCATCTAACCCGCTCGCAGACCAGCTGATTAAGCGTCGTGAAGACCTTAAGACAGCTCGGTCTATCCTTGAGGCTGATTGGCAGGTAGTCGCTGATCTTGTTCGAGATCACACAGCTGATTTCTACGGCAGTAAGCTGCAACCCACTGACCACCGTCGTGAAGGACAATATGATTCGACACCAGTGGACGCCCTGGAGGAATTTGCAGGTGGATTGATGGGGTTCCTCACGAATCCAACTGATCGCTGGTTCTCGCTTACAGTTGAAGAGCCACAGGATCTAGGGTATGACCACGAAGCCCTGGAATGGTTGGAGCTCGTGGCTGACATCATTTACAAGGAGTACAATAAGCCGGCTGCCTTGTTTAACAGCTGCATCCACGAGACTTATTTGGACATTGGTGCATTTGGCACAGCTATTCTTTACCAAGACTGGAACTTTAAGAAGCAATCACTCCGCTTTAAAGCATATCCATTGGCTGACTGCATTTTGATGGAAAACGCTGACGGTGATGTGGACACTTTGTATCGTTCATGTAAGCTGTCTATCCGGCAAATGATTCAACAGTTTGGTTTTGATGCGTTGCCTGATAAACTGAAGGACAAAGCAGACACACATCCAGATGAGATGTTTGAGCTTCTTCATGCCGTCTTTCCTAGGGAAGATCGTGACACTAATAAGTTCACGCGTAACAATAAGAAGTTCGCCTCAATCTATATCCATCTTGATGATAAACATATTCTTGAGGAAGGTGGTTTTGATAGCTTCCCGTTTCATTGCCCTCGCTGGTTGAAGTTGGCTGGTCAGATCTATGGTAAAGGGCCAGGCGTAAAATGTTTGCCTGACATCAAGATGTTGAATAGGATGGAGATTACGCTGATCAAAGCAGCGCAAAAACTTGCTGATCCTCCGATTCAAGCTGAATCGGAAGGATTCATGCTTCCCATTCGAACATCTCCGGGGTCGATAATCTTTAGGGAGCCGGGAATGGAGCCGGCTGAGTTGCTCACTCCTAAGGGGTCAGTGACATACCCAATCGGCGAAGAAAAAGCGGAACAAAAGAGAGAACACATTCGTAAGTGTTTCTTTAACGATGTGATCAAGATGGAGAAGGAGAAGGTTGAGATGACCGCCTTTGAAGTTGCTGATCGTCGTGATGAAAAACTGCGAAAAATGTCTCCTATGCTAGGCAGGCTGCAATCTGAGTTGCTTGATCACATGATCATGCGAAGCTACAGTCTATTAGACCTTGTAGGGAGGATTCCACCCGCTCCGCCCTCCCTGCAGGGCCATCGTCTGCGTGTTGGGTATGAGTCTGCCGCTGCTCGTGCTCAAACCGGTGTCAAAGCCCAGGCGATGGCCCAATTCTTTCAAGACCTCATTCCCATGGCGCAGGCGAAACCTGATGTCATTGACGCGATTGATGATGACATGTGGATTCAAGAGCTTGCTAAAGCTCGAAAGGTTCCTATGGTTGTTGTTCGGTCACTTGAAGAGATTGCTGCTATCAGGCAAGAACGCCAGCAGCAACAACAAATGCAGCAAATGGCTGAGGTTGCGGGACCTGCCAGTCAAGCTGTTAAGAACGTAGCAGAAGCACAAGAAGCGCTGGGTGGAAGCGCACTACTGTAATATGGACAGAATAAGACGAATAGCGGACATGTTGTTGGATAGGAATTCGGTTCGCCGATCTTACCAACGAATCTTTGATGGACCAGAAGGAGAGTTCGTTCTACAGCATTTGATGAAGGTTGGTTTTGTAAACAAATCGACTTTTGTTAAAGGTGATCCCTACGAGACGGCACTCAATGAGGGAGCACGAAGGCTTGTGTTGTCGATATTGGCACAGGTCTATGGACACGAGAAAACAGAACAACAAATAATACAAGAACAAATAAAGTATCATGAAGACCACATGGCGGATTATTCGTAATCCGGAACCAGGTGATCCCACAGGCGGGGCGCCCATCATTCCGGACAATTGGCAACAAGCAGTTCCAGAGGACATCAGGAACTTCGGCACATTCAAGGACATCAAGTCAGTCGCTGATTTGGGTAAGTCATGGATGGCCGCTACTCAAATGGCATCTAGCCGTGTAGCCTTGCCTGGGCCTGATGCCACTGATGAAGATCGAGCGAACTTTTATAACAAGCTCGGTCGCCCAGAAACAGCTGACAAATACAATGTGTCTTCTGAGTGGGAGGCTCCGGAAGGTTTTACGCTTAATGAAGAGTTTCTCAATACAGCAAAAACCAAGATGCACGAGCTTGGTTTGTCTGAGAAGCAAGGCAATGATTTGCTTACCTGGTATCATGAGACACTGGGTTCGGATTTCAAAGCACAGCAAGAAGCAACTCAAGCAGAGCGAGATGGAGCTCAAGCAAAGCTGCAAGAGATCTTTGGCGATAAAACCCAGCAAACTGTGGACATCGCTCGTGCGGCTCTTAAAAAGTTCGCTTCAGACGAATTCGTCAACTATCTCGATGAATCAGGCTTAGGGTCTCACCCTGACATGGTGAAATTCATGCACGACCTTGGTTCTAAGGTGCTTGATGATGAATCGTTGATTGGAGCAGGTTCAGGCAACTTCGATGTGATGAATGAGACTAAGGCAAAGCTTGAGATCGACAAACTCAAGACGAACCAAGAGTTCATGTCTGCCCTCACAACAGTCACTGATCCAGGCCACCAAGCAGCTGTTCAACGCTGGCGTGACCTCTACCGTCAGGCGTTCCCGGGGACTGAACCAGCCTAATTTTCCCCGTTAAAAAAGATTGTACATAGGCATACAACAATGTAGATTGTCCATGTGAATGCGAGGGAACCTTCGGGCCTTGCTGACATGCCGGGCCGCTGTATGGCGGAAACCCAAAACCCACTCAACAAACTGTAAACTAAACGAAAGGTAAAACATGTCATTTCAAGTTGATACCGCGTTGGTCCAAGCTTACAGAGCTAACATTGAGATGGGGCTGCAGCAAAAAGGTTCCAAACTTCGCAAATACGTGCGTAACGAGACTCAGTCTGCTGAGTTCGAGTACTATGACCGTATTGAGTCCGTCGAGGCGGTCGAAGTGACGAATCGTCATGCTGATACCCCGCTTATCTCGACTCCCCATGACAGGCGTCGAGTAGCTCTGCGAGACTTTGATTTCGCGGATTTGGTTGATCGCAAGGACAAAATTCGTATGTTGGCTGATCCAACTTCGAGTTACGTCACGAACGCTGTTTGGGCTCTTGGCCGTAAGTATGACGATCTTCTGATTGAGTCTGCTTCTGCTGTGGCTTATACAGGCAAAACTGGTTCCACCACTGTTTCTCTTCCGGCTGCTAACACCATTGCAGTCGACTATGTTGAGTCCGGTGCTGCTGCTGATTCTAACCTCACCCTCGGTAAGCTCCGTCGCGTGCGCACGTTGCTTCGTCAAGGTGAGGTTGGTGACGAAGAGCCTCTGATCTGGGTCTGTGATCCTGAGCAGATTCAATCGTTGCTTCGGCAGCAGGAGATTGGAAGCAGTGACTACAACAACATCAAGGCGCTTGTCGAAGGTGAAGTTGATCGGTTCATGGGCTTCCACTTTGTGTGGTCCAACAAGCTCACGACTGACGGCAATAACGTGGTGGACAACATCGCGTTTGCTGGCTCCGGTCTTCTGCTTGCTTCTGGCGCGGAGATCATGGTCGATGTCGGTCCCCGGCGAGACAAGCGCAATTCCGTCCAGGTTTACGCCTCGATGAATGCTGGCGCTACTCGCATGTGGGAAGAACGTGTGTACATCGTGAAATGCGATAGTGACCTCTAAGAGAAAGGTAAGCTACTATGGCTGATTACAAATCACAACAGCAGTTGCAGGTTGCCCCACCCAACTACTCGCCTCTCAAGCCCAATGAATTGGGTGGTCGGTTGCGTGTTGCTTGGTGGGAATTCAACACCACCGACGATCCCACGTCTACTATGGTTGAAGACGACGAGGTGATCCTCGCCGTGATCCCCAAGGGTGCTCGCATCCTCGGCATTGAGTGGGCGTGTGAGGCTGGTGGTGCTAACCAAGTGGTTGACGTTGGCATCCGAGGAAACGATGGAACCGGCTACTATAATGAAGCTGGTACTCTCGCCGACGACGATAACTTCTTCACCATCGACGGTGCGGTTGACATCCACGCAGCTGGTGACCCCGGCCTCGCAGCTAACACATTGACGAACAACTATGGCTATGTGACGGACAAAGAAGTCCAGATCACCATGAAGTTCTTCGATGACACAGGCTCGACCGCAGTTGCCGCTGATAAAGACGTCAACGGCCACATCACGTACGTTGTTGACTAAATCACAGGGGGGAGGGAAACCTCCCCCCTTTCTACCATGCCTGCAGACGTTGAAATTGCAAACAGCGCCTTATCGCTAATTGGCACTTCGAACTTTCTGACTTCGTTGTCAGATGATACGACAGAAGGTCGAGTGTGCTACAGAATGCTTCCTATTTCTAGGAAGTTTGTTTTGCGTAAACATCCGTGGAACTTCGCTGAAGCCAGAGAAACCTTAGCCGCTTTGACTTCAACCCCAGCATTTGGCTACACCAATGAATTTCAATTGCCCGGAGATTGTCTCCGGGTTCTCTCCGTTACGAACGGAGATTTCCCACATAAGATTGTGGGTAAACACGTCCACACAGATGCTTCCAGTATCAACCTACGCTACACTTTCGATGAGACAAATTATGGCAATTGGGACGTGATGGCAGCTGAGGTTTGTGCTGCTCACCTTGCTTTCAAGATCTCTTACACTGTGACAGGTGAACAACAGATTCAACGCGATCTGTTCAACTACTTCACCCAGCTCAAACGTGACGCTGGCTTTGTTGATTCTACTGAAGATCCTGCTCCACAAGTCGAGGCAGACGAATGGCTGGAATCGCGTGAAACTTATCGTGGTGATCGTGGTTTCGTGCGTGACCCCATGACCTAATGCCAAGAGCAGATACACTTCAAACCAACTTCACTACAGGCGAGGTTTCACATAAGATCCGTGGTCGTGTTGACATTAACCAATACTTCAACGGCGCTGAGACGATCGAGAATTTTCAAGTGATGCCACAAGGAGGCTTGCGCAATCGCCCTGGTACTAAGCATCTCTCTGAGGTTCACGATTCATCCAAACGGACTCGCCTGGTTCCTTTCACCTTCTCAGATGAGCAGGCTTACATGCTTGAGTTCGGTGATTACGTCATTAGAATCTATCGTAATGACGCGCTTGTTGAAGTATCAGGCATGCCAATCACCATTGCAACACCGTATACGGAAGACGAGATCTTCGAGCTACAATGGACTCAGTCTGCAGACGTCTTGTATTTGGTGCACAAGAATCATTATCCGAAAAAGCTGAGCAGAACCGCTCACACTATGTGGACGCTGACAAATTATGCGAACACAGATGGTCCGTATTTCGATCTCAACAAAACTGAAATTACGCTACAAATACACACAATCGTAGACTCACGCACCTTGAGTTGGTCTACTGGCACAGCCGCTTTTGTAAGTGGAGATGTTGGCGACTATGTTGAATGGCGCGATGGTGACCAGTGGCGGCTAGGCCAAATCACTTCATACGTTTCAGCCAACGAGGTGGTTGTCGACGAAGTGGACTCATATTTTACACCACCGGATGATATTCAGATCACGTTTACCACTGGCCCACAGCTTGATGCAATACCTAACACGATTATCACTTTTGGCCCTGGGGATGTTGGTAAGTATGCTCGTGACAATTCTGGAAATGATAGCTGGCACCAGATTACTTCCTACATCAGTCAAACTCAGGTTGCTACAACTGCTGCTTTGGCTGCAATTGCTACTCCTCCGACTTACCCAACAGATATTATTATTCCGGGTACGCGGACTATCACAGCTAAGGTAACAGCATCAGACGCTTTGTTTTCCTCAGGAGACGTTGGCCGGCAGCTCAGGTTTGATTACGACGGGACTAAGGTTTGGGGAACTATCACCAATGTGGTTGACTCTACGAATGTGGACGTTACCCTTAACAGCACCCCACCAGTTGATCCAGACCAAACCAACAATCAAATTTACAACCATGGATACACTAAGCTATGGCAGTTAGGCGCATGGTCAGAAACCACAGGCTATCCTCGCACTGTGGTGTTTCATGAGCAGCGCCTTGTGTTTGCTGGTTCTAAAGCGCAGCCCCACACTATTTGGAGTTCTGTTTCTGGGGACTTCGAGAACATGTCTCCAACAGAGGCCGATTCATCTGTTGAGGACGACAATGCGATCAATAAGACCTATGCCGATAACCATATCAGCATCCCAGCGTTTTTATCTTCAGGGCCGGTGTTGCTTCTAGGAACTGACGGAGGGGTGTATCAGATGAAGGCAGCGAGCATCAACGACCCGATGACTCCGGCCAACACAATAATTGCACCACAAACAAATTCCGGGGCTCAGCAAACATTGCCAGCTCAGAAGGTTGGCGTCGCCACTTTGTACGTCCAGAAAGGTGGTAGAAAGCTGCGTGAGCTAACCTACAATTTTGAGATCGATCGTCACGTGGCAGCAAACATCACTGTGTTTGCTGACCATCTGTTTCAAGCAGATCAAGCTGTTGATTTGTGCTACCAAGAAGAACCGTACGGTGTCTTGTGGCTTCTTCGCAATGACGGACAGCTTGTAGGTGCAACTTATGATCGTGAGCAAAAGGTTATCGCTTACCACAGACACATCATTGGCGGCACAAACGCTGTGATTGAATCTATCGCTTCGCTGTATGACACGGCAACGGATGAAGATGCTTTATACATGGTGGTAAAGCGACTGATCAACGGTGCCGAGGTGCGCTATGTAGAGAAGCTCACCAAAAGCATTTACCCATCGTCTGCTACTGACAACCTCAATCTGGCCTTTCTTGACAGCCACTATAAGTATACTGGAACGGCCACCTCTACTATCACAGGGCTATCGCACCTTGAAGGAGAGACAGTGGGAGTTGTTGCTGATGGTGCATACATTGGAGACAAGACTGTCAGTAGTGGTCAAATCACCTTAACTGACACAGCTACAAACGTGTATGTCGGATATACCTACACAGCTCAAGTGGTATCACTGCCAATTGAAGGTGGCTCACAGATTGGTGCTTCATTGTCGAAGAAGAAGAAAGCATCGCAAATCAGCATTAGGGTCGAAGATACGACAGGATTGACATACGGCGTGCTGGGCTCCACCGAATCCCTGGTTGACTTTCGCTCGGCTGGTGCTCCCATGGATGAAGTCCCGCCGATGAGATCTACCGATGTCAAGAAAACGATTCAAGGCGGTTGGGAGCCAGATACTCGCTGGGTCATTAAACAGACGCAACCATATCCGTTAAATATCGTGGCAGTGTTAACGGAAGTAACAACTGGACATGGATGATCAGGGAGCTAACAACTTCAGATTTGTGCGAGTTAGTCAGCCATTCTAACTTCTGTGATTCAATAATTGCCAACACAGATTACTGGGAACTGCTGGTTAACCACCCGGCTTCAAAGGCTTGGTCTTATTGGGTTAACGACAAATTGATGGCAGCCGGTGGAGCTGTTTCAGTGTGTCCAGGGAATGGTGAGGTTTGGCTGGCGGTAACTGACACGTTGATGAAAAAGCCTAAACGGTTGTTAGTTGAGGTTCGTAAGATGATCGAGCATCTGAAGACCTGTGGCTTGTACCACAGATTGCAGATGGTGATTGCTCCCACAGATAAGCTTAAATCGTGGGCAGAACACCTAGGATTTTCAAGCGAGGGGTTGATGAAAAAATATTCCCCGGATCAACAAGACATGATAAGATATGGATTAGTATGGGATTAGAAACAGCAACCATCTTAGGTATCTCAGCGGCGGTATCAGCCATTGGTACTGGCGTTGCAGCATATGGATCCATCGCCTCGAGTAAGGCGGCTGCAGACGCAGCTGACTATGAGGCGCAAGTGGCTGAAAACAATGCCAAAGCACAGGCGCAGCAAGCTCAAATAGACGCTGATCGACTTCGTCGTAGAAATAGAAGATTGCGTGGTAAGCAAACAACAGCTGCACTAAAATCAGGTTTTACTATCTCAGGTTCAGTTCAGGACATCATTCGGGACTCTGGTATTGAAGGTGAGAAAGACGTTCTAGCACGTTTGTACACCGGATCTGTTGGCGCTAATAGGTCAAAGCAACAAGCTAATCTATCTCGCTTCAGCGCCAAGAATCTGAAAACATCTGGCTATGTTCAAGCTGGCGGCTCTGTTCTATCTGGAGCAGGTTCTGTGCTAGGAACTTACGGACGAATCAAGAATCCCTCATTTGGAAGTTAACATGCCAATCATTCCACAACAGCAATCTAACGGGTCGGTATTAACCGGTTCAACAGGGCCAAATGCTAATCCAACAGCTTTTGGCGCTAATCTTGCCCCTATTGGCAGGGGTCTACAGGGTTTAGCCAGTGGCGTGGAACAGTTTGGCGAAGCACAAAGCCTGAAGATTAAGCAAGCTCAGTTTGAATCAGATAAGCGCAAATTGCAGGATAGCCAGCGCTGGGTTGCTGTTGAAGACAGCGCTTTTCGTCGTAACATGGCCGAGCGTATGGCAGAGCCAGAGTTTCTAGGGTCTGAGAACATGGCGGATTTGCTGGTTCAGCATTCTGAGCAATACCTTCAAGCGAAGAAAGAAGAGGCTCCAGATGATGAGACATATGAGGCATTTGCAGCAGGTGTTCGTGATTACGTTACATCAAAATATCCGCAAGCACTTATTGGTGCTCAACAAAACAAGGTAGAGAATGATTTGGCAGCTGTCAGTCGTGTGGCTGACAATGCTTTTACCACATACACTTCGTCTGTGGATACAGATCCAAATGCACTGTCTGAGTTAGAGGCAGCTGTATCTAAGCTGTATGGTCAAATCGAGGGCTTCCCAGAGAAGACACAGAAGCAGCTCTTCAAAGATGTTCGTCTTGGGATGGTTGAAACAATCATGGATGAAGAGCCTGAGTATGCTGAGGCTATTGTAAAGAAGTCCGAAGAGTTTTCACCGTCAGAAAAGAAACAGTTGTTGTCGAAGATTGGTCGAGCAAGAGAAGCAACGACAGCTCGTGATCGGTGGGGGTTTGAGGAGGAGGTTGAGAACGCTAAGATCCAGATGTTCGACAGCCCCACTGCTTCTAATCCCAAGTCAAAAGCCGATTATGTTGCACTGTATGGCGAAGATCAAGGGACAGTTCGCTGGCAACAAGACAACCACGACTTTGACGTTCGAGCACTGTCATCTGCAGCAGCAGAGTCTGTCTCGTGGATGAAACCCGATGATCAGAGGCGCGAGATCCAGAAGTCTGGGGAACCTCGTAATAAGCTCGAGGTTGATACGCTAAAGATGCTTGAAACCAAGTTGGCAGCTAATCGACGGTTGTATGATACCAATCGAGTTGGCTGGATGCGTGCTTACCATCCTGTGGTAAGTGCTGCTTTTACTAAGATGCAAAAAACAGTTGGAGCTAATAGAGAATTTGCCGCTCGTGATTACTATGCCTCTGTGATGAAGTATCAGGGTTTCCCACAGTCTGGAGATGACCAACGAATGTATCAAGGCAGGAATCAGGCTGACCGACAGTTGCTTGGCGATGAAGAAATTCTCACCATCGCGAATGGAATCAATAGCGGCAATCCGAAAGAAGTGTTGTCTCGAATCGATCAAGTACTTAAGAGCTTTCCAGAAGAACTACAATATCAGGTTTTTGACGATCTAGTCAACCATGCACCAGCTGGTAAAGGTATTTCTCAAGCGTATCAACTTGCATTCCAAAACCGTAGTGCACCTTGGATTGACATTTACCTCGGAGCTCTATCATCCAGCAAAGATCTTGCTAAGATTAGCGGAGAACGTAAAGCAAACTTTGAATCGGCTTTTGTTGCAACCACTGCCTTTCAGCAATTGAAACAAGGCATGTTTGGTGATACAGCTGGTAGGACGTCAGAACTGGCTGGTGTGATTCACGGTGGTGTAGCTCTTGCACAGGTGTTCGCTAACCAGGGACTGTCTATGGAGCAAGCGGTTGTTCGTGCTTCAGAGCGGTTGATTAGCGAGACTATCGGTTTTACTCGAATCAATGACCAAGTTCTTACCTTCCAGAAGATTAAGCCAGACGGCGGGATTCGTTCACAGGAAGAGATCGATGACATCGGTCGTCGTCTGGCTGTTTCTTTGAGGTATGTCGATCCAAGAAAGATTGACATAACGCCATTTACAACTTTGCGAGCGTCTGGCCTACCTGAGAACTCTGACGAACTGCGCCATGCCTTGTATATGGACATTACCGCAAACGGTTTTTGGCAACCAGGCAAAGATGGGCAATCGGCTTCTTTGTATGTCTCCGGCGACAACGGACCGATTCAAGTCACTGATTCAAATGGATACCCGTTCATGATTCATTTTGACGAGTTGCCTGACTTTACAACATGGAACGATATTCCGGTGTCTGGGATAGGTGGTGCCACTCAACGTGTGCAAACAAAAATGCAGCCTCAAAAGACATACGATATTACAGACCGAGTTGGTGGCATCTGGCCCTTTGGCAGGGAACGAACGAACTTTCCTATGCAGCCAGATTGGATTCGCGCTGGTGGTGAACGAAAAGCGAAACTAGAGAAGCTTCGTAAAGAAGTTGAATCACAGCTTTCAAATGACCCGAACATTCAATTTATCCCTAGCAATTAAGTCATAAAACATATAACGGGTTTGATCCCTAGGCATACCTTAGGTCATTTCAGGATATATTTTGAATATAATCACACATTGAAAAAGCCCCGTCCTTAGACAAAACATGTTCTTTTTCTCACAACCTGATGCCAGAACCACAGGGCAGCGATCTACTTATGATGTGCCGACAAGCACATTCCTAAGCACGTCGTTTGATCAAGGTGTTCATGACGGTGCTTTTGAAAGCATGCGCCGTATTTCTGAATACTTCACTGCGGCTGACGGGGCTATTCTTTCTCCGGAGGATGCGAACAAAAAATACGGGCTTGAAGGTCTCACGTTTTCTGACCCCATACTCGAGGGACAAGCACAGTTACTACACGACCGCAAGAAGAAAGAATTGTTCCGCGGTCTCATCTTGTCGCAACCAAAGACATTTGGCCAAGGGGCTGGGGTGTTCGGCGCCGCTATGATCGGGTCTATGTTGAACCCAGTGGACATTGGTTCCGCCTTTCTTCCTATTGTAGGATCGGCTAAAGCAGCGACAGCTGTAAAAGCAGGCGGTGGTTCTGCTTTGCGCACGAAAATGGCAGGAGGCTTACTCACCTCTTCTGAAGCCCTGGCTGCCCGTGGTCTTCCTCATGGTAAATTTACCATGGCCATGATCGATGGTGCTGCTTCACAAGCCATAGTCGAAGTTCCACTGTTGGTCTCTAACCTACAATCGCAAGCCGATTACGGGGTTAGAGATTCTTTGCTTAACATTGCAGCAGGCGGTGTTTTGTCCGGCGGTATTCGTTTGGGTCTCGAGAAAGCGGCTAAGGTTTATGGCCGGTTGACTGGCGCCACTAAAGATGCCATGTTTGTTGAGGCGATGAATGACATTGCAGCTGGTGAACCTATCACTCGTTTGCACAAGTATGTGGACATCGATGAAGGAGCCATCCGAGCTGAGGTTGAAGAAGCGATGGGTAGTTTTGATCCAACTGCTGTTAGAAAGAAGATTGAGGGTGAGGTTGACAAGAAAGAGATCGAAGATCTTCTTGTAGAGCGGTTTGCTTCTACACATGAGAGAATCCCACGTAGTGAGCTAAGGCCAGTGATTAAGTTGGTGAGAGAGCAGCTTCTTGGTGATGAAATCGAAGCGGCAAAGAAGTATTTTACTGATGTTGCCTGGGGCTTAGCCCACGGCAAAAAGCTGCAAGAAATAAGCTCTGCTGGTGTTTCACAAGAATTTCGTGATGCGCTTAAAGAAGCCTTTCGGACAAACAAGATCACCAAAGTTACAGTAAAACCAAAACCAGGTGAATTGCCGAAAACACGAATCGAGGCGAACAACTTCTTTGAAGAGTGGGAGGTTCGCCGAGTAGCACAAGAGATGAGTCGGCGACAGCTTTATCACCGTAAAGTAACAAATGACGCTGGAACTGTTTCACTTGATGATTTGCATCGATTACAAGCAAAACTTGAGCTGACGGTGAAGAAAAAGGTAAACAAGATTCGTGGATCAAGAGTGGCTAGACTTTTGGCTGAGGCAAAAACCGATCACGCGAAGAGAAGTAAGCAGTTATTCTCTGAATACCGAGAAAGAGAAATTCAGAAACAAATTAAAGAAGGCCATGTTCGTACACCCGATCAGATTAAGAATGGGACTCGTGAAGAAATCCCAACAGACACAGAAATAAACCTAATAACTAGGGATGTAGAGGATCTCGCCGACAACTTGCTTGAAGAAGTAAAACAGCTGCGGGCTGATGCTGAACGCGTCAGGGCTGAGGTAGCGGAAGCTAAAGCCAGTGAAGTACCACTTTCAAAAGAGGAGAAAATCAAGCAAGATGCTGCCAAAGCACGAGAAGAAGCTGACAAGCCAAAAAAGAAATTCACCCCCAAGCAACTTGCCCAAAAAGAAGCAGAGGCCGATTATCTGTTGGATTTAGCTGAAGAACTTGAAGAAGAGCTAGAGGGTATTGTTACTTTCCAGAAGAGTGAGATTATTGACCCAGCAGATCCAGACGCTCCTAAGCAACCTGTGGATCTTGATCCAGAGTTAAGAGAAGCTCGCAAGACATATGAACAGGAAGTTAGAGATCCAGGGGATCAACGACCCATAGACGAATCTCAGCCTCGCGATAAAGCGAAACCATTACCAGATAAGCCAGGAAAGCCTAAGAAAGAAATTGTTGTACCAGTTCCTAAAACACGAGCAGCAGCTGATGCATATCGTAAGTTGCTACCTTGCATGAAACGTAATGCCTAAGCCAAGAAGAAAAATTGATGACTGTATGGCTGCTTTGAGAGAAGCAGTGGGAACTGACACTTTGTCCAATAAAGAGGCAGAGAAGATCATTAATGCCATTGCAGATAAAGCACAAGCTAGAGCAGACAAAAAGGGAATCAGTATCGAAGAGGCATTAACTGAGATCGAAGGAGAAATCATCCCAGAAGCTGATTTGCTGGACAAAATTCTTCAGCGGAATAAGCTGCTGTCCCTTAGTTCAAAACGTAAGGTGCTGCACATTGTTCGTAAGTTCCCAACGTCTGGTTTGGGGTTGCGAGCTTTTCTTGAAGGATCCGAACGTAAGCTTGGTGGAGCTCGCTTATCTGTTGATGCACGCATTGACGCATTGCACGGCAAGTATTCAGGCAGGTTGATCAGTGAGCTTAAGCAAGAAGGCTTGTTCAAGGATTTCACTGGTTCTACCATGGACAAAGACATTTGGCTTGAAATGGGCGCCCGCGGCACAGACCAAGTAGGGAGAACCGGCAACAAGAAAGCAGCTCGTATTGCGGAGTTGATCGACACCCTGTATGATGAAATCATCTCACACCAAAACTCTGTTGGCGCGTACATCAAACGCCTGCCAGGATACATTATCCGACAAACACACGATAGAATAGCTCTTCGTGGTTTAGGTAAAACTAAAGAAGAGGCGTTTGATGTGTGGTTTGAAGATACGCTTCCTCTTCTCGATTTGGAGAAAACATTCGACACCAAAGATCCAGGAACAGTTAAAGCTCGACTTCGCAAGATATTCAATAGCCTGTATTCTGGGCATCACGGCGCTCCAGACAACCCAGCTGAGATCCACGGGTTTACTGCCACGATGAATCTAGCCAAGAAAGCAAGTGCCTCACGTGTTCTGCATTTTAAGGATGCAGAAGCAGCTTATAACTACAACCAGCTTTTCGGGCTGCGTAAAATGAGCGACTCAGTGTTCAGTGACTTGTTCTTTCGTTCGCGCAACATCGTGCTGATGGAGTCATTCGGTCCAAATCCAGAAGAAACCTTTAATGCAATCGTTCGCCAGTTAAAAGATGAAGCCAGAGACCTCGGCGATGCAAAGGAAATCGACTCATTAAATGATCGCCGAGTCCAAGGAGCTTTTGACCAAGTAACAGGTAAGTTCGATCACCCTGAGAATTTGACCATAGCCAAGCTTGGTGCTGGTGCACGAGCGATTTCACTTATGGCGAAAATGGGCGGTGTCGTTCTATCGTCACTGGGCGATAAAGCATTCTTGCAAGCTGAAATGGCTTTCCAGGGTATCGATCAATTAGACACGCTGGGTAAGCAAATCACTGGCATGGCGGAGAGATCACCTGAAGGTCAAAAGATGTTGAGCATGATGGGTGTGGCTCTTGATGGAATCCATGGTAACACACTATCTCGTTTTGCTATACACGACACTATTGCCAGTGGCATTCATAAAACGCAACAGAAGTTCTTCGACTGGAACTTTATGAATTGGTGGAACGATCGGATGAAAGCATCTGCAGGTGAACTGATGTCCCACCATCTTGGCGATTTAGCTGATACAGGTTGGAAGGCAATGGACGAACGCACTCGCTCAGCCTTGGAGCTCTATAACATCGACGAGACCGACTGGGACGCAATGAGAGCTCACGTTTACAAGAACGAAGAGGGAACCGCTTATTTGGTACCTGACGAGTTTGAGAAGATTCCAGATGCAGTCATAGACAAAATGCTTCAGCGAGACAACCTGAAGCTGACTGATGCAAATCGTAAACGAGCTAGAAGGGAGCTCGATTTAAAATACCGCACCTATCTGTCTGATCGAGTTAACCACGCTGTTCCCACTCCAGGTGCTTCTGAAAAGAAACTGGCAGTGCTTGGGACACAGGCAGGCACACCACTTGGTGAAGCAGTAAGGATGTTCACGTTGTTCAAAATGTTCCCGATCACAGTGTTTGGTAAAATACTTGGTCGCGATTTCTTCAATGATGCAGCTGTGTCAGCAGCGCCAGACTCATGGTCAGCGGCCAAAGCGTTTTTGCAGAGTAACCACCAAGGGAAAGTCCGCATTGCTCAGCTAGTCGCGATGACAACTATCGGGGGCTATTTGTCTGGCGTAGTTAAAGATGCGCTCAAAGGTAAAACTCCAAAAGCCCTGGTCAGCGATGGCAAGATCAATACTGACGTGCTGACTGACGCAGCAATGAGGGGTGGCGGGTTAGGTATTTTTGGCGACTTGCTGTTTCAAGAATACGATAAGTCATATAACAATGCCTTGTCGATTTTTGCTGGACCTATTGGTGGACAGATTCCAGATGTATTCGATGCTTTTCAAAAAGGTAAGGATGCAGCTTTCGGTGACGGTGAGTTTCCAGGTCGGGAGATCGAGAAATTAACACGAGATAATATTCCCGGCATAAATTTGTTTTACATCCGTCCAATTTTGAATTATCTTGTTCTATGGAATCTTCAAGAAATGATGGACCCAGGTTCATTGAAACGAACAGAAGATTCTGTTAGAAAATATAGCCATCAAGATTACTTTATCGAACCGTCTGAATCTTACCTCGGAAAATGATTACAGCAACCACAGAGAGGGAGCAATTTGCAGGGGATGGTTCTACCACCGGTTTTTCTTGGCCATACATGCTTTTAGAGGAAGCAGACTTGGTTGTGCTTCTTGAGACCTCAGCCGGTGTTGAATCTGTTCAAGCCATTAATAGTCAATACACCATAACAGGTGTGGGAACGGGCTCCGTAACCGTGACAATGGTTACTGCTCCAGCATCCGGTCAAACACTGACTATCTATCGCAGTACTGATAGGGATCAAGAAACTGATTACACAGCCAACGGAGATTTCCCAGCTGAAACACACGAAGCAGCTTTAGACAAGCTGACTTTGATGGTGCAAGAGTTGCAGCGTCAAATCGATCTCGCTATCAAGTATCCAGACGGGGAACCGCCTTCTGGGCTTGTCGACAAGATCAGCACAAAGCCAAATCGAACGAACAAATATCTCGGTTTCGATGCTTCAGGTAACCTTATTCTTTCGTCCGTTGATCTTGCTGCCCTTGAACTGGTTGCTCCGACAACTGTTGATACCGCTGATTTGGTTAATGATAGTGTTACTGCCGGTAAGACCATGATTGATAACCACTTTTACTGTGGGGTGTCAAGTGGAACCAACACACTCTCAGTTACCTCAGGTAAAAGTGTTTCGTCATACACCAACAAAGGTGGTATGATTGTATCGTTTAGAGCAGCTGCAGCTAACACAGGCAACGTTACACTCAACCTCGACGGTTTAGGAGCTGTGCCTGTTCGCTGGCGCCTCAATCAATTAAAGCCCGCAAGCTTGAACGTTGGTTACCTGGTTGTAGTTGTGTTTGACTGGCAAAACTATATGTGGCGACTTCTTACACCGCCGCTTATTCAGTCTACAGAAGAATCAGTTTTCATTGATGATGATGATGGTTCAGCGAACTCCATTCTCATTAATACATCTGGTAGTAATGCTTATGATACAGACCGCTTGTTCATGGTGAACATTGCGGCCACTAATACACACTCAGCAGTTAAGTTCAACTACGGCGATGGTGAAAAAGATCTCACTAGACCGGGAGGTGTCCCATTACTGCCCGGTGATGTTGTTACAGGTGAACAAGCGTTGATCTATACAAAATCAGCGACTGAGCACCAGTTACTTAACCCAGCAAACCCGCTTTACAAAGGAACTCCAGGGTTTCGTAATCTTGTGTGTAAGCGAAACACAGCTACTCCTACCACACAGCTAGATGTTGATGCTGACAGTGTCGATCTAATTGGGCGAACAGGCGATTTTGCTAACGTCTTGTGGTCATTGCATTCTGTTAACTTTACCATCGACGCAACGGGTACTGGACAAAATGGTTTGGACACAGGTTCTCTTGCAGCAAACACCTGGTATTATATTTGGTTGGCACTTGATAACAATGACGGGACCAGTTACGCCATTCTCTCTACAGCTAGTGCGGCTGGTTCTGTTACATGGGCAGACTCTAGCAATGATATTTTTGTTCGCATGGTTGGTGTGGTAAGAACCAACGGTTCA
>Ga0070754_10000387_pt1 | contig 42335 bp, 61 predicted proteins | sample VirMetDEL_Sep_01_FD_75181 | JGI IMG/M metagenome (GOLD analysis project Ga0070754, IMG submission 75181) | Aqueous microbial communities from the Delaware River and Bay under freshwater to marine salinity gradient to study organic matter... | ecosystem: Environmental > Aquatic > Marine >...
CCAAGAGCGCCCGCGTGACACCCTGCTTCTCCTCAAGCGAAAGCCCCTCGAGCGGCTGGCACAAAAGCGCGGAACCGCCCCCCGAGATCAGCGAGAGGACCAAATCGTCTGGGGTCAGCCCCTGCAATAGATCCATCATCTTGCGGGTCGCTGCCAAGCCTGCGGCATCGGGAACCGGATGCGCCGCCTCGACCAACTCAATATCGCGCAGCGTGATCCCTTCGGCATGGCCGTAGCGCGTGATCACCAGCCCGCTGATCGGCCCCTGCCACTGCGCCTCGACCGCGGCTGCCATCTGCGCGGCGGCTTTCCCCGCGCCGATCACGATCACCCGCCCCTTTGGGCGCGGCGGCAGAGCCTGCGCCACACAAAGCGCCGGATCCGCCGCCCGAACGGCGGCCTCGAACGCGCCGCGCAGACTATCCTTGGTCAATTCAATACCCTCACTGGTTGCCCCGCGAGAAACGCCTCGATGCTCTCGATCACTTGGCCCCAAAGCGCGGTCATCGCCTCTTCACTCGCCCAAGCAATATGCGGCGTCAGCAGCACGTTTGGCAAATGCGCGATCCGCATCAGCGCATTGTCCGGTAGGGGCGGCTCCGGCGTTGTCACATCGACCCCGAGGCCGGAAATAAGACCCTGTTCCACCGCAATCACCGCCGCCGCCTCATCAATCAACCCGCCGCGTGCGGTGTTAATCACCACTGGGCGTCGTTCCATCTTGCTGAACTCTTCAGCACCGATCAGCCCTTTTGTCTGCGCATTCAGCGGACAGTGAAGCGTGATCACATCGCTTTGCGCCAGAAACGCATCGAAGGCGACCCGCGTTGCATCCCCTGCCTCGCCTTTGCGCGCCGCATAGATCACCCGCATCCCGAAGGCCTGCGCCAGCCGCCCGACCGACTGGCCAATCGAGCCGCCCCCGATGATCCCCAAGGTCTTCCCCGCGAGATCCCCGATCGGATGGGTGAAGAAGCAAAACTGCCCCGAGCGCGCCCATTCCCCCGCCAGCACATCCGCGCGATACCCCGCGAGTTGCCGTTTGAGCGACAGGATCATCGCCATCACATGCTCGGGCACCGAATTCACCGCATAACCGCGCACGTTGGACACGGTAATTCCCAGCGCTCGGCAGGCCTCGATGTCGATCACGTCATAGCCCGTCGCCGCGACTGAGATGAATTTCAGATCCGGAAGCTGCTCAAGCGTGGAGCGGCGCAGCGGAACCTTGTTCGTCACCGCAACGGATGCACCCCGCAGACGCTCAAGCGCTTGATCCTCGCTGGTTTGCGGATACTCCACCCAGTCATGCGCACCCGCTGGCCGGATCACCTCAACCTGCGGGCCAATCGTCCCGCGATCCAAAAATACAATCCTTGCCATGGCTCTGCCTCCCCTTTATCCGATGGGAAGTATAGCCACGCCGCATGGCATGGCCAGAGCGGATCAGGCCGGGACTATCTCGCATATTGGGGTCGATGATCGCCCGAAAAGAAAAAGCGGTCAGCGCCGGAATGGGCGCTAACCGCTTGAAATTTCTGGTGCCGCTGAAGGGCACCTAAGTTGTGTACCAGCCCGTTGCACATAGCGTCAAATCCTCATTATATACGAATGACTTCGCGGGCAATGTGTCTCACACGGGGTCACGGTATCCGTGGAAAGCGCGGTAAAAATGTGGGGCTGGCTGTGGGGCTGAGATGGCAAAAGATAAGCTGACGGCGATCAAGGTGAAGACAGCTGGCGCCGGGCGGCACTCTGACGGTGGCGGCCTGCATCTGGAAAAGCCCGCGTCTGGCGCCGGGAAGTGGATCTTCCGATATTCGTTCGCTGGGCGGCGCAGGGACATGGGCCTTGGGTCCGCGGCTGAGGTCACACTAGCACAGGCCCGCAAAGACCGCGACCGTTGGGCTATGTGCATAGCGCGCGGCATCGACCCGATCAATGAGCGTGACCGTGAGCGCAGGGAAGCAGTGACAGCGGCGCGGCGCGATGACCCGACTCTTGCCGAACTGGTGGACATGGTCTTTGAGGCACGCAAGTCCAGCCTGAAGGGTGACGGCGAGGCGGGACGCTGGATGAGCCCGCTCAAAACACACATTCTACCGCGCCTCGGCAAGCTCACCGCCAGCACGATCACCACAGCGGAGTTTGTCGACGTCCTGCGCCCGATCTGGAACACCAAGCCAACGGTTGCGCGCAAAGCCCATGGCCGCCTACGCATGGCGCTCGAGGTGGGGCGGCGCATCGGCTATGCGGTGGATCCAATCACGATTGAGCGCGTGCCCGATCTACTTGGCGACCTTCACATCGAACATGCGCACATCGAGGCGACACCATGGCAGCGCATCCCCGATCTGTTCGCGGCCCTCAATAGCACCTCATCTGACTCTGCCGGCCGCATGTGCCTGCGCCTGTTGATCCTTACTGCCGTTCGCTCAGACAGCGCGCGCGGGGCGCGGTTCAGCGAGATTGACGGCGATATCTGGACTGTGCCGAAGGAGCGGATCAAGGGGCTCAAGCGCAAGGTCGATGACTTCCGCGTGCCGCTATCAGCCGCGGCCCTAGGGATCATAGAGCAGGCGAGGCAGGTCAGCCGCGATCCGGTCGATGGTCTTCTGTTCGCCTCTCCGAACAACGAGCATAAGCCGATTTCGCAGAACGCGCTGCTGAACGTTCTGAACGACATGGGAGAGGCTGGCCGCCCGCACGGGTTCCGGTCATCGTTCCGCGACTGGGTGCAGGATACTGACGCTTGCAGCTATGAGGTCGCGGAGACCGTGCTAGGCCATATCGTCGGCGGTAAGGTGGAGCGGTCCTATGCGCGGTCTGATCTATTGGATCGGCGGCGAGTTGTGATGGATGCTTGGGCGGAACATGTTACGGGCGCCGTCGATCTAAAAAATTGGATCTACGGCGCAGACTAGCATGCCTCTTGCCGCGGGTATCGGTCCACATTCTCTTGAAGCCTGCAGAAGTGAACAGATAGCTTGAAGACAAATAAGTAGAAGCCAGCCATGCTGAGCGTGAAGATCTTGCCCACGTCACGGTGAGCCTTAACTGGCATGGAGTGAATGTCACTAAGTAATGCAACATACTCGTCATCAAGCGGCCCATCAGCAGGTAGGAAGAACATGTTAGATACTGACTGAGACCTAATTGACTGCATCCGAGGTGCAATCTTATCAGGCTTCAGTCCGCTATCTGAAAATCTTCGCTCTAGCGATGAAAGCTTAATGATCGGCGCGAAAGTGATCTTTGGAGGAATGATCCGTTGGTTTTCGGCAGATATGTCGCAAGAGTTGGATAGCACGATTCCCTTAATTTCGCGCCGGTCACCTGAGTCGAACGAGAAAATTTTGAGCCCCGGCCAGACGTCTCCCTGAAGCATTTCCACCCCAAATGGGTCATGCTTCGCGGAAAGATAATATCCCTTTTGCACGCCCGACGTAAGCGCCGCCAACTCGTCGAGAAGCTTTTTCTGAGCGGGGTCAGCCGTCAGGTAATAGGGTATTGATTGCTTGAAGGTTTCAGGATCAAAGCTCATCCCAGACATCAAGCCTCATAAAGGCTATCAAGATCATCGAAGATTGCAGCCTCAAATTCTGCATCGAGACGCTCCTGTCTTTGCGCAAGTGAATCGTAGATTGCAGCCATTCTCTGCGCAAATTGTTCAGTGCCAGAGTGTATGGCCAGATTATCCATGAAATCGCTATGCGTGCCGCGCACTTGATACGTCTCGTACGCGTCAACGCGGACTGGATAACTGAATTGGCTCGCCAACATAGCTGCACCTACACCAAAAGCGGTAACGATAGATGTTTGCGACGGCTTGGTATCAACTAACTCAATCATATCTTGGCCCCATCTCTTCGACCGTATTGTCGGTCAGGCAACTAAAAAATTTGGTCTTATTTGCAAGTCGTAGCTCTTCGATCTCCGCCCCTATACATGAGGCAAACTCACCGAAGTTAGCAAAACTGACGGTCCTAATGGAGTCAACATCAACGACAGCACCAAAGACTTGCTTGCCGTCACCGAGCTTTCCCTGAGCACCTGTCAATACAGACATTATATGCAGCGTCCTGCCTTCATTCCGGTGGACTTGAACTGACATATGGTCTCCACTAGCCTCCACTTCGCCAATCCTTACGGAAACGTTAATCTTCTTGATCTGTTCGGAAACCGTCGGTGCCTGAATAAGATTAACGTACTTGAGTGAATATCGTTCAACTGGTCCAGCAATGCCAACAGCCGCCACCTTGCTGATGATATCGAGGATCGCCTCTCTGAAGCGGGTCCAATTTTGATATGGCAGCTTGCAACCAACAACCAAGTTGCGATCGCCAAAAGAAATCGTGAACTTGTCCCAATCGAGACGAATTACAGGAGCAAATGCTAAATTTGGATCCATGGCCCTGATAGGTTGAGGTATCTCTGCCGCGGGAAGGCGTTGTATGTTTGGTTTTGGATCGAGCAGCCCGAATAAGGCTCCTGGCAAAATATCAGCCATATGAGGATCCCCGCCCAAACGTACTTCGAAAACAGCATCAACCAGCGGTTCGTGCGTTAACTTGGTAGGTAGTTTCGTCATGGTACGGTGTTCCTCTTCCATAAAAAGAGTGTAGGCCAGCATCGAATCTTGGGCAAGGACTCTGATTGATCTCGGAGTCAATACCTTAGGTGAAAATATTTGACTCTAGGTGCGCGGGCGATAGCATGATTGCACCTAACTGCCAATGCCTATGGCTGTGAAAAATGTTAGGAAATTGAGCGGCGACGAGGTGCGTCGCCAAGCATAACAAAAGCGTCAGCACCACTCCGATAGGAAATCAGCTCCAGCACCCTCCCCTAGGGGTGAAGAAACCACATGCGATCGCTAGCCACCCAGTACCAGATCAATCGTCTTTTGGCTCAGGACCTTCGCGTTCGACGTTCCAGCCGTTGACGTCGATGATAACCACATCGGAATTGTAGTCGAATACAGGCGGGTTATCCTCACTGACTGTAAAGCGAAGGATTGTGCCCGGGAACATCCCCTTCTCGTACGCATCCATGCGAAACACAACCACCGAACCGATTTGAGGTATCATGCTGGATTGTCTCGTAGATACTAGACTTCCGCTGATGTGGAACTGAATTTCCATGCCGTCCTCATTGAATTTCTTGGGTGATCCTCGCAGCACTGAATACGCTTGTCTAGCGATCAAGTGCGTTGTGGTCCTGTCCTCCATGCTGGTCGCCATATCTCTAAGTAGCGCGCCGCGGAGTCGGCTGAAAAACTCGGCGGCTCGCGGACTAAGCACCTTCTCAGCGGAGAAAATCGTCGAAGAGGGGAACGGTAGACGCGACGTCTTCCCGCGTAAGCCGACCAAAGCGCACAAATCGACAATTATCCGCACAACGAACAACGTTGCGAATGCAGCACGACCATCAACTAGATTTTCGGGCAGAACCACATAGTGGTTTAGGCGTGCTCATTCGTGCCAGCTACGTGGGTTCGCGAGCTACTTAATGCACTATAACCGGTTATTGGCCCAACACTGCCTACTCCGCAGCCTCGATCAACTCCTGCCCCTCATCAAGCAACCCAAAGCGCCGCACCGGCCAGCGCTTAGTACCTCAACGCGGCCCATGGGAAACAATGGGCTGACGGAGAACTGACTTCGTGTAACCTCTTCTCACTTGATGCAAAGTTCGGAGACGCGGATAACTCCAATTATCCTAGGCGTGCGGCACGGAGCAGGAACGCCATGAGAGCAAACCATCGCAAATGCGGCCATGCTGTTAAGCCGAATTATGAGGCCTTACCTATATTTCTAGGGCGGCAGCGAGCGCAGCAACAGCAATGTCAATGTCGACTTGAGGCATAGTTTCCGATTCCATTATGTGCTGGTGAAGACGACGCAAGCAGTCCTCAGTGAGGCAACCCGCAGGGTCGATCTTAACGCCATTCAAGTCTTGCTTTGAGTATCTGATCCCGGCACTACAACTGATGAAGCTCTCCGGTTTTGGCATCTCCGGCCAGTCGGTCCGGTCAATTTTCATAGCACCAGGATAATCATCTGAGTTGATGAATAAAAGAAAGCCACAGCTCAAATCAATCGCAACGTGGAATTTTGGTTTAGCTGCATTTGCCGCAACTTTGGCCGAGACAAACCGATAAACTGCCCCGACCTTTGCCATCAGATAGCGTGGGCCACGAACTCAAGGCCTTCTACGATTTCTTCTTTTTCGGCACTTGCGTCCAAAAAATCTTCAAACCGCATTGGCTCCGCATTGCTATGCCGATTTTGCCAAGCCCTGTCGTAAGCAAAATGCTCGTGCGTTAGGTTGTATAGCTGCCCAAAAGTGCAGTTCCCATACTCACCGATAACCTCATCAAGCACCTTCAAATCACTCTTTGAAAACATTTCCCGCTTAATGTCACGCTTTGGGTGCTCAAGAAAATACAATTTGTCGAACTTACGCACCTCGAAGGGCAGCGCATTTTTATCAACGCCCGCAACTCCTTCACCTTTCATTATCCGAAGGGTGTTGGACGCAACGGGACCATACTCCATAGCCACGAAGCGGTCGAACGAAATTGGTCGACGAAAGCGCCGGAAGTGTTCGCGATCCGCAAGATAGATCAGCTTAACAACTTTGTACTGATCAAGTTCCATAGCCGAACGAGCCAGATAGAGAATTGTCTCTACTAGCTTATCAGCTTTAAACTTGAACTGAATACGCGCCGCCACGAGTCAGACCTCCGAACGCCAAGAAGGACCAGATTGCCCTTCTATATTTCTAACATATAGTGTCGATCGACCACGATAACAGGCGCTGAAAACGTAAAAGCATTACTCAGCCCCGCGAGCATTGTGCGAACATACCTGAAGGTTTTCACCCTATAGGAATCTAGAATCTGACACAAGACTCCATTCGGGTCCAGAGTCAATACCCTAGACATTTTCAGGAATCCTTATAGCCGCAGAGGATAGCACGGCAGCAAACTAAGGCCAATGATGTTGATTACCGCTGAGAATTGACCCGGCATTTTCAAAGAAACCTTGAGAAGTCGCCCAGCACAGTATCCAGCAACCCACGCCATCACCTCACAGGCTCCCGCGACATTGGCGGCAACCCCTCCGCCGCGCGCATCGCATCCCGCTGATCCAGCGCGCCATCATGGATCCACCCCATCCGGCAATTCGCAACCGCTCCCCTACGGCCACATGAGATGCAGCGCACGCGCCGCAAGATCCCCTCCGCATCGCAAGGGAATCCGACGATTACGAAATCGCTATGCCCGCACTGGCAATCTATGTGGATGACGTTCGGCATTTGGAACAAATATGGAACACGCATCGATTCGGGAATGCAAAAAACGGCCCCCACCGTGAGGCAGGGGCCGTTGTGATTATCTGAGAACTTGCGATTTATCGCATATTCACGATTCCGGCGATCAGCTCACCGCACGCCCCACTTCTTGAACACGGCAATGTTGCTGACGGCCCCGAGCACAAGCCCGGTCACGCCCGCGATCACCTGCTCAAGACCGATGGTGACGGTGTGCGTGGTGGCATCATAGCCGATCCCGTCAACCATGGTTGCGAGGCCAGCAGCGCCAGCGCCGAGGATGGGGAGAAGTGCATAGACCGCAAGGCGGGTGTAGACGTTTTGCATCGGGTTATCCTTTCGTGATGCCGAGAATGGTGAGGATGATCCGCCACAGCGAGGGCTGCGGCTTGGGATCTGTGGTTTCGACGGTGGAAGCCTCAGGGGTGCGCGGCGGGATCTCCGCGATGACCTTGACGCCGGAAGCCTTGGCCTTGAGCGCGCGGTGCAACTCGGCGCGGGTCACCTGCCCCGCCTTGCCGTCAACATCGATCCCTGCGGCCTCCTGAAATCCGCGCACATCGGTGGCGGAGTAGCCCAGCAGCACCAGCGCGCACCGGACATAGAGCGCCAAGCGATCGGTCAGCCCGTTGTGACCGCCGTTGACGATCTCTGAGACGCGGACGCAATCGCCAGCCTCACAGGCCGCCATGAGTTTCGGGCGCGTGGTGAAAAACCAAACAACCGAGATCCCGAGCCATTCCGGCCGCTCCAGCGCTTCCGGTGTCTGCTCGAAATCCGGCGCCGCGGGAAACAGCCGACGCACCCATGCCGTGAGGTTCCGATAGTTGAACCGCCCTGTGTTCTGCATCAGGTCGCGCCCCATGAAGCGCTTGCCATCACCTGCCTGCGTGTTGCCCAGATCAGCGCGCCACTCGTAGCGCTTTTGCGCGGCGGTCGGGCCCCAGATCTCGCGGACATATTTGAACCGCCCGCTTTCATGGATCACCTGCGCGAGAACCTGCGCGAGGATGTGCAGCGGTAGGAGCGCCGCACCGAACCGAACCAGCGTGGCGATGAATGCCGCCTTTCGCTCGGTGTAGGTGCGCGATCCGGTCATAAGGTTGAGGTCTGAAACGTTCATGATGTCCCCATGAAAAAGCCCGCGCGAGGCGGGCGAGTGTCGGTTGAATTGTCGTGCTGTGATCAGGGCCGAGGCTGGATCTTCTCCAACTGCGCCTCAATCCGGCTGATCCCCACTTGGATAGACCGCAGATCGCTAGACTGACCCGCAAGTGAGATCTCCACCGCGCGGATCCGGCCCTCGCGCGCCTCTGAGGCCCGCTGAATGCCGCTGATTTCGATCGCGATCTGATCCTGCCGCGCGGAAATTGTGGCGTAGGCCATGACGCAGCCTGCCAGCATAGTGCCGATGCTAATCACATGCCCGAGGCTGATTTTGTTATCGAACTGGATGCTCATTGATCCCCCGTTGGGCTGAGGTTGGTCGTACGGTTGCGATCAGCTAAAGCGGGCCGCGTTTTCCGCCAAATCGAGCTCGAGAAGATCGAGGATGTCGCCTGCGGTCCAGCCGTCCAGATCATACCCAAGTGCGCGGTAGGCGGTGAATATAGCGAAGCTATTGTCCCCGTTTCCGCCAGTATCGCCAAACCCCGCTCCACGCGTAGGCGCGACTGTTGGGGGGGCCAGCGTGCTGTTCGTGGCGGCCAAGTCTGCCACCATGGCCGCGTCTTTGTATACGCGCACACGCCACCCGAAATCTGGATCATTGAACCATGCAACGGCGTATTGATGCACCAATCCATCTGGTGTCCAGGTTTCCGAACGAACGAGCTGACCGTTTACACGGAATGACAATGTTGGGTTTTGGTAGGTGACACCGAACGGACCATCATCATTGGTGTGATCATAGTATCCAATCACATTTGAGCGCAGCGCCTGGGTCTGTGTGCCACCCTTGATCCAAAATACGACCATGAATCCGGTGTCATTTCCAATGAACTTGGATGCGTCTGAGAATTCAATCCATTCCGAGCCCGCAACGGAAAAGCCTAGACCTTTGCCGGCAGTGAACGCGAGCGTTCCAGAACCAGTCACTGCATCCTCTCCGCCATCGACCAGATCATAGATCGGCTGCGGCCCAACGGCGTTGGCTTGCAGCGGGAAAGAGTTGGGATCAGCAAAATCATAGCAAAATGCGCAGCCATCCCGAATAGCGGCGTCCTTTTCGATTTTGTCACCGATGGCAGACCAATCTGCGTCAGCGATTTTCACAACAAATGTTTCGAGAGCCATCAGATGAATCCTTTGATTTTTGCGTATTTGACGCGACCAGCGTGCAAGCGCAGGTGTCCCGCGTTGTTCGGATGAATGCCGCTGCCGTCCTGTAGCGAGGTGGGCATCACGTCATTGTTGTAGTCGATCACGTCCTGCGGAATCGCAGGATTGTAACCAGCGACAAGCCAAGCGCGGCGATCCCAATAATTGTTAGGGAAGCGCTTTTTGAGTGCATCGTTCGCAGCTTTTACTGCGAGATATCCAGCGGAGCCTGAAACCTCGGATTGTGAGTTCAGGATCGAAGAAACGGCAAATCTCTTGGTGTAGGGACGGATATGTTCAACGATCCTCGCGACCTCCTCTACAACAGTCCCGTCTGTTTGCTCGGCCTCACTGTTGTTGATCCCGACCTCGATCCAGACGATGCGGTCCCGATATAGATCGCCCGCTGCGTCAACCGGTTCAGCCCAAAAGATGCTGTCATTCATATCAACTATGACGGCCGATCCCGCAGTTTCACGCGTAAAGGTGTAGCCCGAGCTCGTTTTGTTCATTGTGCCTTTGATGCCCGCGAGAGATCCGTAGCTCGCTGCATCTGTTGAGGCATATGTCAAAAAAGTGGGAGTGGGCGCGCTGATCGCAACAGGCCCACTGGCAGGAATTTGATTTCCGGCAACTGTGACATAGACTGGACGCGCACCAAAACGGGCGGATTGCTGTTGTGCGTTCTGCCCGCCCAGTGCAAGAGATACAGCATCGGTGACAGGGAACGCGGCTTTCATTTGTCCGGCAGCGCCGTAGACCCCTGCATTCGTAGAGCCAGATCCAAAAGTCACGCTATCTCCGATAAATAGCATTTTGCTATTCCCGTCCATTCGCGTGATCAGATCATTGATCTGACCTTGGAACTCCCCGCTTGCGAGATCTGTGACATTCGTTTTCCCAACATAAACATGTCCAGTGGTGCTGACCCACAGCGCACGTCGCAAATTGCCATCTGTGACCGCCCAGGCAACCCCAGACCTTGGGGCCTTGATAATCTGCACCCCTGCAACTTTCGTGACCACGTTCTCCAAATCTTTAATGGCGGCATCAACCGTGCGCGCCCACGGGCCGATCAAATGACCATCGCGTTGCCTGATCCCGAAAATTGCGTATCGCAAATTGTCCATAATCAAGCCCACATATCCGCTGCGGGAAAGCTCCCCATCCGAAACCTCATTTGTGTCCAACTTCACATCCAACGGGCTAATACCCGTGTCCCCCCATGAGGAGCCGCTGTACTCCCAGACATGCATGGTATCCCGCACAAGCGCAGTTTCGCCCGCTGTCATGCCTGTGATCGCGGCCAGCGCGGCGGCATCGTTGGGCGTGTAATCCCATGCACCAGCGGCAATAGCTTGTTCGGCAGCGAGTTCCGCCCGATCCGCATTACTCGCGGCGCTGGCGGCCGATCCTTGCGCCTCCAACACTGCAGCAATCGCCGCGTCATATTCAGCCTGCGTGATCGTGCTCCAGTAGACATGTTCGGGAACAGGAACGGGCGTCGAGTTGATGAGCTGCGCAATCGTATAGCTCGCAAGATCCCCAACCTGCACCAAGCCCGCGTCGTGCGTGCGCCGAACCGTCCCGCGCGTCCGGTCAAACTCATCCCAGTTGAACACCATCCGATACGCCGTCGCGCGCAGGCCCTCGGTGTTGCGCCACAGTGTTGCGCCCGCTGGCATGTCGCCGTTTGCATCGAGGACGAACCGCGATGATGCGCCCCCCGGGATGACCTGATCGCCCTCAGTGTCCAGCTTGGTCAGCGTGAAGACAACCTCGGCATATTTCGGCGCGGAGTCACTGGGGAGCGGGACGCGGCCCGTGATGGTCGATGTGGTGAGGGTCATTTTGCGATCCGTGTTTGGGGAATGCGGAAAGGCCCCGCTGGCGGGGTCTGTGGGGCGGTGATGGGGGGGGTGGTGCGACTAGTTACCGCACAGACCAGGGAAGGAGTGAGGTAAGAAGGCTCGCCCGTCTGTCTTGATCGTCAAATCCTGAATACTGAACGTTTTCCCGTTGACGCCCGAATACTCCCACTCAATTGAAATTTTGTCACCTGTCACAACTGGAACATCGACTGTTCGCTCTACAAAAGAGGTTGTGAGGCTGTCGAGTGTTGCAACGTCTATGGTCCCGTCCGTCCTCAGCAGCCTGACAAAAAAAGCACCCTGATTAGCTTCTGTCGATTTCACTTCAAGCGTCAGTCGCAATACGCCGGTATTCAATGTACCGAAGCTGAGGAATGTCCCGAATTCGACGCCCCCCGGAACGTAGACGGCGGATGCGCTGCCCAACAGGCCTCGAACATCGTTACCCGCTCCAACACCGAATTGGACACGGGGAGCCCCGACTGCGCCTTGCGCTGCGGCAACAACATTCCGAAACCACCGCTCGAAGTGCAGCGATGTTGCGGGTGCGCCAACTTCATATTCCTCAGGTTCAAAATCGCCCCAGTCTGTCGGTGCAAAAGCCATTAAATCGCCTCGTAAGGTTGATCGCCGTTAGGCATTTTCAGGGTTATCGGGTCACACGCGAACATGCCCGGATCGCGCTGCGCTGCGGTCGCGGAGAGATAGGTCGGTGCATCGTTTGGCGTTGCGTATGCAAATCGACCCGTGAACTGGTACGATTGCACAGTGATCTTGACGCGCTCTCCGGATATTGGCTCCGAGCGGCTGATAACCTCGAATAGGGCCGTCTCAATATCGCCCGTCTCGGTTTGCAGGCCGGACGTTCTCAGCCTCACAACATCGGTGAGCTGGATCGCGCCAAACTTCTCTGCATCAAGCGTGACCTCTGCTTTTTTCGGCGTCTTCTCGAAGCGATTAAGCAGGCGTCCAGCGGCGACACGCACAATCGCATCAGCCCCATTGTCGAGCCACGGGCAGAGGAAGTTCTTCACCTCGCCCGTGCCATACCGCCATTCCTCGCGCGTAGAAGGATCGCCCGCCACCCACAGGCGGTCATAGTTGTCTGTGCTTGTTGCTGATTTCGTAGGGTCTTTCTGGACCGTCCAGAACAGCACGTCTGACGCCCGCTGCTTGTCGTCCTCTGTGATCCGGATATCGAGGATATTTGCCTCATCGGACAGATCCCAGATCGTGTCGCCATCAACGGGGCGGTTTGCCTTGAGCCTGATTTCTTGAACATCGGCATCAGACCAGAGCGAAAATCCAAGCGGCACCATCGAGGAAATCAGCCCCTTGATCCCTGTCGGTTCAGTCACATCGCGCGTGACCCGCGTTCCGGTCAGCCAGCGGTCAACCTCTGCGGCCCAGTCAGTTAGGGGGAGCACAGACACGTCGATCTGGTCAGTCAAAAGAAGCAAATCACGGACAGCGTCATCGATGCGGGCATTCACGAACCGCAGCACCTCTTGGAAGGTGTCGCCCGCGCTGTGGGTTGCCGCGTCTGTGCGAGACACCCCGCGCGCCGTGAGCGTCACCACATCACCGGTTCGCGTGTAATCCACCACCTCAGAACCGATCTTTGCCCTTCCAGAGGTGGGGTATTTACTACCGATCCCCTCGGGAGACAGCCGCACAGGACCGTTTCCGGTGCCGATGTCCGTCAGGAGCTTACCGTTTGAAGGCTTCGGGGCCCTGGTCTTTTTGTCGTCTGCCAGATCCAGAACATCGCTGCCGGTGATCGTCACCTTGTCGCTGTCGTCGGGGCCGCTGATGTTGGTGATGACGTAATGCCGCTTTACGATTCCAGTGATTGCGCCATCCACGAGATAACCATGACACACCCGCAGCGGGCGTGCGGAGTAGTAAGGCCAGCGCGCCTTGAGCCTCCCGAAATGCGTGCCTTTTGTGGCTGGATCGTAGCCAATGCCATCCGCCTGCGCCGCACCGCTCACGCGCTCAGCCTGATATGGGTCAAGATATCGATCATGATCGGGGAAGTCGGTCAGCGTCACGCTCACTGTTGCGCGCCGCCCGAAGGCCGAAAGATCGCTATCAGACCCCGCGATGTTGACCGTTGCCGAGAACTCGGAAGGCTCGCCCTGCATCACGGGCCACCACGTCGCGCCCTTGGGGGCGTTGCTGCGTGGCTGGCAATACCGCAGCGTGCGGAATGTCTTGAGGTGGTCGAAAACCTCCTGCTTGCGGCACGTATCGAAGGTGTTGAAGCACTTGCGGGCAACATCTCCACCGAGCGTTGCCGTGCATCCACCCACGCCAAAGACGCGCGAGCAGCCATCCATATCAATCTCGATCCAGACGAACGGCTCCCGATCAGCCATGATAAGCCGAAACCTCTAGGCTCAGATCGCCGCGGCGTGCGCCCGCCCCATAGCTCGCCTTTAGCGTCCCACCTGATCTCCAGCAATAGGCCACGTCATCGGGCAGAAGGTCGGGGCAGCTCATCCAGATGAACGGTCGACCCGCGTTGTAATGGGCGACAAACGGGCGCGCATCCCCCTCTATCCACTGGCGGTCCTGTGTGGCCAGAGGAATGCTTGTGCCGCCACCAGTGCGCTTCATGAAAGTGCCGACATACTGCCCGCGAACGGTAACCGACGGTGAAAGCTCAACGTCCAGCGCAAGGATGAGCGGCACATAGCCAGAGCGCACTCCGTCAGGGATACGAAGACGTTGCCCGATCATCGCCACGCCAATTGCCGGCGCGCTTGGGCCAGTGATCCGAATGCGCCACTGTGAAGCCTCCTGCGCGCCGAACAGCATGGCGATATCACGGTCATCCTCAGGTGTGACGCTTGCGGCGGTGGTCCATGTCGATCCGTTGAGCCACTCGACAAGCACGGTTGCGCCGGATGAGCCGAGCGTGTGGCCGATGATGGCGGCGGTGTCGCATTCCGAAGCGGCAAGGAGCGCGACCGAGAGCGTTGCGGGAAGGGTCGCTGGAACCCATGCGTCATAGGTCTGTGGGCCAAGCGCATTCGCCGCGAACCCGTCTGCCGTCTGGCTAGACCATGCCAGCACACCATCGGCGAGGACGTTCTGAAAGAGCGCCGCCGCATCCCTGATTGCTGTTGCTGATGGGTCGATATGGATCATGTGAACTCCATAGAAAAGACAGCTCCTAAGAACCGCCTGTCATGCCGAGGATTGACATGAAGCCCTGCCGCCACTGATGGTGGCGGCATTGATTGAAAGGAACGATATGAAACTCATCGCCGCGCTGATTGCCGCCGCAACCATTTCTGCATGCGCGCCCACCGCAGACACAAAAGGCCAGATCGTTGAATTGACGGACCGAACAGTTACGATCCGCGGCTTCTACGACATGTCCCCATCCGCAATGCTTGCTGGAAAGACAGCAGCACCGACTCCAGCCATGATTGCCCAAGCTCAGGAAGCATGCCCGGGAGCGAAGTACCTATCGGCATCAAGCCAAGGGTCGAATGGGTACACCTTTGATTATCTGTTCCAGTGCCGTTGATTCCATGACTACTGGCGCGGCGAAACCCCGCCACCTCATCAGCTCGGAACCCACTCAATCCCGCGATTTTTGGCCTCACCCTGCATCGCATTGAACCATTTCTGCACCGCCTCGCCCGTGTAAAGCTTTGATGGATCAAAGGCATCCGCGCTGACTCGCATGGGCCCTTCTTGCGTAGAGGTTCTGGAGGCGGATTGAGCGCCGCCAGACGCGGCGCCAGCCGATCCACCACCGCCACCGCCGCCTGCCTGCTTGATCGCCCTCACAGACTGAATGACCGTGCCGAAGGCGGATGCATACGCCGCAGCCTTGCCCCAGAAGGGCACTGTTGGGTCAGCCGCCGCCTGTGCCGCTGCGCGATAGGCGTTGATCGTCGCCTCAACCGCGCCGAATGTCGCGGCTGCCTTTGCCATCTTCCCGCCGCCAGCCGCGACAAGACCGGCCATCGCACCAAAGAAGCTCGACGTGTACCCCAGCCGCTCATCTTGCTGTGCCATCTCGATATTGCGGATGCGGTCGGCGTGCTCTTTCTCTAGCGCCTCTTTCGTCGCGTTGAAGGTTTCCAGCCCGAGGATTTCTTGCGCGCGCCGATCATTGAGGATCGACATGCTGGATTCATACCATGCGTCTGTTGTGGCGCGCTCAGTCGCTAGGCTCTCAACGAGGTTCTGCAGGTTGCTGGCGTATTGGTCTGAGCCACCTCCACCACCTCCCCCGCCGCCACTGCTGCGGGTTGATGGGGGAGTTCCCCAGTCAACGCCGCCGATGCCATTGGGGGCTCGGTTTGGACGGATATCATCCGCTCCCGCTTCACGCAGAGGCATACCGACACCGCCAAGAAACGCCTCAATCTCTGCCGCACCGCCGCCACCGCCGCCTGTCATCCGGCCAGCGCTGGGGTCCAATGCGACGAACTTGCCATATGCTGACAGCATCGAATTGATTTGACCCTCGGCCGTAGATGCCGCGTCTCCAGCAACCTTAAACCCACTTGCAGCCACGCGAGCGCCAGAGTTAGCACCCTCGCCGTAGCCGGGCACTTTGCTGAGCGTGCCGTTCAGATCGGCCACAAAATCATCGGCTTTTTCGGCTTTCTTGCTCAGCAACAGGTAAGCTCCACCAATAGTGGCGATCGCAGCACCGACCGCGATTCCAAGCGGTCCGCCGAGGAATGACATGACGGTATTGAGAGCGCCCACGGATCCGCTGAGGATACCCACAGAAACAGCCATTCCTCTGGAAGCCACGGACCCTGCGATGAAAAGCGCCTCCGTTGCGGATAGGAGCGTTACGCTTGAGGCAAGCGACAGGATAAGGGCGGGGATCTGCGTTGCCGCGAGCCCAAGAATTATCACCCCCGCTCCCATCGCAGCGTCTGCCAGAGAGCTAAACCATGCGGCGAAATCTACCTGTGAAATCTCGGCGATCCGATCAGCAACCCCAATAAGGCTCGAGGCAACGCTTTCACTGATGGAAAATGTCTGATCGAACCGGCCGATTAGTGTCTGAACATTCGTCCCGATCCGCCCGAAGGCATCGCCAATTGTCGCGGGCATTTCACCAGCAACGGCGCGCACCTCCTCGAGAGGGTTTATGATCGCCTGAGCAATGACATTGCCCGTGATCTTTCCCTCAGATGCCAGGTCTCGCAGGCCAGACACTGTGGTTCCAAGCTGAACAGCCAGTGCCTCCGCCACGCGGCCACCATTTGCGAGAACCGTCTCCAGCCCATCTGCTTGCAGCTTCCCAACCGCCATCGCCTTTGAAAGTGCGTCCTGCACCGATGCAGCCCGCTCTCCCTTCGTGGCCGTGATTACGAGCATGTGGTTGAGGCTTTCCGTGAAATCGGCTGCCTTCGCGGCATTGATCCCGAGCTCGCGCAGAACCCCAACGTTTCGCGCATAGACCTCAACCGTCTGATCGAGCGGAGAATAGGATGCGTTGGCGATATCAACCATTCGCTGCATCATGCTACCAGCAGCACCCATGTCGCCCGTGGCCGCACCAAGCTGGCTGCGCATGTCTGACCAAGAGTCTGCGAGCCTCGTATATGCCCCGATAGACAGCGCCGCCCCAGCCATAGCGATTAGACTGCCAGCGACAGCGCCAGCCATTGAGGCCATACGGTGCAGTGATCCCGCTGTGGTTTTTGTTTCGTCCCCGAGCCGTTTGTTATCAGATGCGGCCTTTCGGGCCGCGTCACCCTCCGATTTTACAGCCGCATCTGCCTTCTTTGCACCGCCAGCCAGACTATCGGTGGCCATATCCGCCCGTTCCGCTGCGACAGAGAACTTATCGAGATCACCCGTTGCCTTCACGACACCCTTGGAGTCAGCGGAAAGGCCAAGAGCTGCAAGTTCGGTCATGTCTTTCACATCCTTGTTGCAACAAAAAAAGCCCTGTAGCGTCACCGCTCAGAGCAAATTTGGAGATATCTATTATGTTCGACAGCAGAACGCCGCGCATCTTGTTTAAGATCACAGAACTCATCGCCCTAGTAACTATCTGCCTCGGACTATTCTTTGCCGTATACGGCGTGATAGCCGGATATCGGATCGGAGCAATCTACAGCCTCATGGTCGCTGGCTCCGGCATGTCTTTGATGATGCTGACCTGTATCGGATCAGCTGCGATCCATATTGCAGACACAAACAGCGCCATTCTCAGTAAACTCAGCGAGAAGTGATGACGTGATGCCGCACTAGGTTTCGCTCGGTACCAGATCACCTCATCTTCGCCCTGAACGCATCGCGCGCGGGGTTGTCGCTCTCCGGAACTTCCGGCTCATCGAGTTGCGATTTCAGGAAGGCGGCATCCATCGCCCTGATGCAGGCGCGGAACATCTCGGCTTCGTCGGCATCCCAGCCAGCGGTGTGGCGGGAAATGGCGGATGCAGGTATTGGCCCGCATCCGTATCCGGTGATTTGGCGATCCGTGGAAAGCTCCCAGAACGCAGCGAGCCATTCCTCCGCGCCGTGGTAGACCTCAGGTGGCCACAGGCTTTCTGGGATTGGCTTGCCGTGCCGTTCAAGCCGCTCGCGGCGGCGCTCAGAGGTCTCAGCATCCTCCAGCGCCCAGCGAACGGCCTCGGTTAGTTTCCCGCGATATCCTCGGTGCGTTCAGCATCGCCGTTGGCAACCACTTTCGAGGCCCAAGCAACGGCGTTAGCGAAATCCTGATAATCCGGATCGGTGAGCCATTGGGCCGCAAGATCGGGGTCGAACTTCACGGGCTTGCCGTCGCTGGTCAGGCCGTCCCAGTCGAGAAGCACAACCTCGTGCAAAACCTCAGCGGTCACGCGCAAAAGCTCGGAATGGACCGGAACGCCATCGCGACCGCGCTTATTCTTCGGCACCGCCCGCATTTTGCGAGCCTGCAATGCCGCAACCTTGGGGCTATTCTCGCCACGAACGCGCAAGCGCAGGTCGCCCATCTCGGGGATTTCGCCAACCCAAGCACCCTCGGTGCTGGCGGCCACGTCGCGTTTCAACGATTTGATATCCATGTCATTACCTCGGGCTCTAGGGGTTCATAAACGCAGGCGCGGCGGGGAACCCATCCCAACCGCGCCCACTGCCTCGCAACCGTTGGGCGGCTCCGAGATCTCGATGACCGCCTGTTAGACGGTGATGTATTCTGCGATGGGCTGGATCGGCAGATTCAGAAGACGGTTCGCGCTCGTATCGCCGCCCGTATTCGTCCCGCGCATTGCAAAGCCATAGAACAGATCCGTTTCGCCCACCGGCTGCGCGGTCGCAGTGTGCACGCCCGTGCCCGCACCGGAGGTTGCGATAGCCGCGCCGCCGACCGTAGCCGCGACGGAGAAAGCATTCGTGGTGCTTTCCACGATGTAGTAGATCGTGCCAGCCGTCAGGCCAGTTGGCAGGGTGCCCGTGGTCTCGAACGTGACGGGAGTGCCGTCCTCAAGGCCGTGCGAGGTCCATGTGACCACAGCCGGATCGGCGTTGGTGATCGTGACCACCGATTCCTCACCGCAATCAGCGCCCCATTCGATCTTGAAGGCGAACGGCTTGCACGATTTCTGCGCCGCCACGAATTGGATCTGCCCGGCGTCGTTAAGCATCGGAACGAACACGTTCTGCATGATCGGGAAGCTGATGACGCCCTTCGAGTAGATCGTTACGTTCCGGTTGATCAGCGTTTGGGTGAGCGTCTCCTGCTCTGTGCCGAGGTCGCCAGTCTGCGCCCACCCGTCAATCTCAAGCCAATTCTGACCTGAGAAGTCCGCCAGCGTGACGGTCGAAAGATACTGAACGCGTCCGCCGATATAGAGTTTGCTGCCAGCAACTTTTTGCAAGCCTGCCATGTCGTTTCTCCATTAAAAAAGCCCCCAGAATTGGAGGCGGATTGACCGGACAGGGCCGGATTAGTGTTAGGCGGCGACCCGCCAAGGAATGATGATCGGCACGCGCCAATACCCACCATCTCGATAGCCGTCTGCAACTGTCGGATAGCTCACCACCCGAACGCAGACGCCCATGAATGGCATCAGAAGATCTTCGGGGAAATGCGCTGCGATCTTTCCGGCCGCCTCGGTGTGTGCTTCCTCTGGGGGGCCAAGCGGAGCCACCCGAACGATTGTGACTGAGCCCGTGTGCCAGTGCTTCCCCCGACCAATGAGAACGCGTTGTGGTGGTGCTGTGACCTTGCCGATAGACAGGTAAGGCAGCGGTGCGGGCACTGATCCGGAATCAACTGGCGGCGTGAACACCTCAGCTGGCCATGCGGTCGGGATCGCGGGGCTGATCGCCTCAATTCTGGTGCGCAGGGCCATCCAGATTTTCGTTTGGATTTCCGGCATGACGCCCCCTATATTGCCGCCATGACAAAGAAGCTCAGCGACGATGAAGTGACAGAACTCCTCCACGCCATGGGGGAAATGCTGTTCAAGCCCGAGGGCGACAAGTACGAGGCTGAGACCCCTCATGGTCAGGCCAGATTAGATACCGCGCTGCGTATCGCCCTGATTGCTACCGCAGGGCAGCAGGTTAAGCCGAAAGCGGGGCTTACCGTGGTGAATGGCGGCAAGAATTAGACCCCGACGCCGTTCTTTACCTCGACAATCGCCCGTTGAACGCACTGCGGCCAAAGCGCGGCGGCCCGCTCAACGAAATGCGCGCCTGCTTCCTCCCATGTGGTTCCATCGGCGCGCGTGCCGACATATCCGAAATTCCGGCGCCGCGCATAATTCGCCTGAAAACCCAAGAATATCTCACTCCCGAGCATCGCTTGCGCGACAATAGCGCCCACATCAGCGCCGCCGTAGATTTCCTCTGCGCCACCCTGTGACGGCATCGATCCGATTTGCGCGAGCAGCGATCGCATGAGGTTGCCCGTGACCTTCGGCAGCGTGCCGCCATCGCCGGAGGTCTTGACCATCTCCTGCGCCAACAGAACCACGGCGCGCTGAAACACGGCCAGCAGGCGACCCTCAGTCTCCGAGCACCACGCTGACACCTGATCGGAGAACTTAAGAGCCATCCCTCGACCCCTTCCCCGCCACTATCTCCCGCACGCCAAGCGCTGCCTGCCGAACGGCCTCAGCGATCTTGGCCGATAGAAGCGCGTCGATGAACTTGGCGCGGCGCGCGGCGCAATCGTCGCACATCAGCTCAGACGCCACGCCGGATCCAGATAGAAATCTGTGGAGCAGCCGCAAAGAGCCGTCTCCGACACAGGCGCGTTAGGATCATGCGCCATTTGCATCGAGGCTCCGTTGCTGAACTCAAATGGCGTGTCGATCCCGCGCACCTGCTTGCCCGACATGGCGACGTGGTGCGGCCTCGGGTCTTTCGGCCCGCCTCCGTGAATCCAGCGCTTGATAACTGCCTCCGGTGGCAGGTTCTTCTTGCTCATCACCTGCACCCAAGCCTCGCGGCGGGCGCTCATCACTGACTGCGCGGTCTCCGATCTGGATACAGTATCGGCCCGATCCTTGAGGAGCGCATTGGAATATTGCCGCGCACTCATTGCCTGCGCCGATTCTGATAGCGCCTCGCCGCGCTTATAGGCCTGCAGGATGCGCACCTCTGTCTGCCGGTTCACCTTGTACCGGACACGCAGCTTCCCATCGCGGCCCTTGATGACCAAATCCTGCACGCCCTCGGCGGTTTTCATTCCCTCGGTAACTGCACTCAGTCGGGCCGCACGGGGCGCATCCAGCCCAAGCACGCCACCCTGTCGAACCCCATTCACCACCCTGCCCGCAATGTCGCGAGCGATGATGAGCGGCCCATCACCGCGCTGGAAGCCAGCAAGAACGGTTTCCCGCACGAGCTCCACCTGCTCAGGGATCAGCGCGCCCGTGATGCGCCGGCCAACTTCGCGCGCAATCCAGCTTTCAGCGCCCGGGTCAGTCATGCCAAACCGAACGCCGATAGTTCCCGCCCCCGGCACCGTGATTGTCGTGACGGTCAGCGCGCCCGCCTCGGCGAATGCTGACGTCTTGACGGTCGCGTACTGGTAGAACGCCGCTTGATCTAGGTTGATAGCGGCAATCGCGCCTGCAATATCCCTGAGGCCAAGAGCCTCCAGCAGCGCGGCCCAATCGATGCCTGCGCGCAGATCGACCGCAGCGGCCTCAAAGGCCGACCGCAGCGACGGCTCAAGGCGCGCGATGAGGGCGGCAAACTCGCGGCGCTGGCTGCGCGTCGGGCGGCGGGCCATGCCTTACCCTCTCACAATGAATTCGACCGCGGACACCGTGCCAGCAGCCGGAATGTTCTGGACCTGCAACACCGTCACAGGCTTGCCGTCCACCGTCACCAGATCGTTGACCTCATAGGGCCACGCCGGAACGGCACAGATCACCTGCTTGTCCGTCGCCACGATAACGGGACCATCCGGCTCACCAGCTGGCTGCCCGATCAGCTTTTGCTCCACGCCGCTCACGGCGGCTCTTAAGGTTTGCGTTGACCACGAGACGGTTGGCTGCTCCCAGCTATTCGCGGGATCCGTCACGGTCTTGCGCGAGATCTTCACTGACCCCTGCCCGAGTCCGCCCTGAGATGTGGGGGCGAGGAGGTCGGAGGCCATTGCGGCCATTTCGGCGTAGAAGTCTGCCATCTCAGCGCCCCACTGACCAGATTCCGACACCATCGACCGACACGCAGAAGAACACCGAGACCATGCCCTGAATTGCGGCATCCACGTTACCAGCAGACCCACTTGCACCAGAGCCAGTATCAGATGGGGCAAAGAACTCGCGCTCAATCGATTGAACCTTCTCGCGCTTGGTAATCCGGTTCGGGTTGATGCTGCCAGACGCCCAGCCGGGCTGTGACGCCTCCAACCATGCTGCACGGTAGCTCGCATTGATCCAAGCAAGTGGAACACCATCCACCGAAATTCCGCCCACTAAATGCCCTGTCCTCGGCCACGCACGCTCCTGATCGAAGCCGCCAGCGCGGACGCTGCAATAGAGCATCGGCTCATATGCTGCGTCCAGATAGTTGCTGCCGCGCTGCCGCAGAACGGCGGGCGCTGGGGCATCATCCGGCAGGGTGTAGCCGTTGTCAGTCAGGAAGGCCGCAAAGCCCTCGTCGGTTCCGTATCCGGCCATAGATCACCCCCTTGTGCGACGGGTCGACATAAGCCGCCCCGCCGTTTGCTTAGCTGGCCTTGGCGGCTTTAATTGCAGCGATCAGCTCATCATCACTCAGACCGTCGAAATCAACGCCAGCCTCAATGGCCTGCTCTTCAAGGCCGATGCGCTTCTTGGTCTTCGCGGGATTTGTGATCGCCACTTCTGCGCCCGAAAGCGTGGCCTTTCCGACCAGATAACGGGGGAGTGTATCGCCTTTGATCGGCAACTCAGTGCCAACATTTACGCGTTTCCCTTGGGAATCATAGACGCCCGCTTGCGTGATTTTTGCTTTCATTTGGAATTCCTCTCATCTGACTTTGCTGTTCTTGTGAAAGGGGCCGGCTTCCCAGCCCCTCGACAAACACAGCAGTTAGATCAGGTCGATTGCGCCACGCCGCAGTTGTCTTCCGCGTCGAACTTGATCTCCAGCGAGGCTGCAGCCATGGTGATGAAATTGTAATCATCCTCAGGGTTTGCGCGGAACTGAGCGCGGGTTGTCATCGGCATGCCGTTGAGAACCTGCACAACGCGGCGATCCTTGACCAAAGCGATGATCTCATCGGCAGCGATGCTGTCGGCGGGGATGATCTCTTTCAGGCCGCCGAGCTCCATGACACGCTGAGCGATGGTTTTCGGATAGCCGGTCGTGAACTCCGTGCTGGTTGCATAGAACCAATCATCCCAGTTGACATAGACCGTCGCAGGAACCTTGAAGTTGTCGCCGTGCAGCAGCTTCAAGGTTGCGGTGATCTCCGCCAGCCACTGCGCGCCAGTTGCCCCGTTGAGCGTCACGCCCGTGGAGCGGGTGTTGCGTTTGGGGTGGTTACGAAGGCCGTAGAGCTGGCTGCCGTTGACAACAATCTTTGCGTCGCCGTCGAGTGCGATGCTCTCCAGCTTTTCAGCCGTGCGGCGCATGGCATTGCTGCGACCTGCGCTGTCGAGCTGGAAACCCTCGGTGCGCGCTGCCTCAACCTCACGCCAGCCATAGCTGAACGGGCTGTCGATGATCGGCAGCGGCGTGCCGTGGTAGTCAAAGGTGGGCTTGTCGGTGCGCCCCTTCGAGCGCCCATCGAGCGAGATGTGAGCCTCGCCGCTGTCGCTGATGGTCTGGAAGAAGTGCACCAGCTTGCCAATGGGCATGGGGGTCGCAACAGAGGCAGCAAGGTCGTTGAACACAGCAAGAGTGCTGCGCTGGACCTCGATACCTTCACGATCCCACTGGCCCCAGACATCCTTGGGGAGAGGCAGCGCGTTGCCGATTACGGTTTGCCCATAAGCATTCGCGAGGGCGGTTTGAGAAGCGTTGAAGTGACGGCGGTTCGCCAGCACAAACGCCTGCTGTTCGGGTGTGAATTTCAGCATAGCAGGCCCTCCTTAGGCCGGAACGTTGTAGCTGTTGGCGATGATCACATCAGCCAGGGCGCCAGCCGCGTAAGCGCCAGGCGTGTCATCAAAGAAGGCGAAGACAATATCGCCCGCAGTGGTGGCTGCAGCGAGGCGACCAGCTGCCGAAATCTTCAGGGGTGCGCCCTTGGCATAGGTTGCAGCGGCCAGAGCGCACTGGAACACGTCATTGACCTGCGCCTCATAGGCGACGCCAGTATCGCCGGAGGTATAGGCATCAGCGATGGTCTGATCCGCAAAATCAACCACACCAAGGATCAGAGGGCGTTTGGCCAGCGAGGTGGTGATCTGCGCAAGAGCAGTTGCCGTTTCCTCGACAAACGTGCCGGGCAGAAGTGCGCCAGACACGGGGAGGTTTACGGTGCGGGGTTGGCGGTTGATCGGACCGCGATAGATCACGTTGCCGCTCATTTGCCTGCCTCCATGCCCGCATTGAGATCGACGCCCGCGAATTCATCTTCCGCGTTCGTTGTGAGTGGTGCCCCGTTAAGGCCCGCAGCCTTTCCGGGCTTCGCCTTCTCGGCCAACTTGCGTGCGGCGTTGAGGGTCAGCTCCTTGGCCGATTCCTCGTCCAGCACGTTCGCTTTGACGATGGCGGCGACATGGCCAGCAAGCTCCGCATCGTCCTTTGCCTTGGCGTTTGCCTGCATGGCGCTGAGGTTGTCGGTCAGCGGCTTCACGGCGTTCGCAACCGATGCGGTTACTGTTTCACCGAATTTTTCGAAGCTTTCCGAGAGGGTGTTCACCTTCGCGGAAAGGGCCTCGAACTGCTCTTTCGTCACAGTCATTGGATTGTCCTTTCTGTTTTCAACAGGTTCCCGCTCGGCGGGCATAGCCCCCAGAAACGCGGCCTTCATTCGCTCCCACATTGACGCGCGCTCGCGCCGATCAAGAGCCTCGAGCATGCGCATGCCTGCCCAATCCAGTTCGCGGTCAGCATCCTCAATGGCTGAGTTGATGACCTCAATTTCTTCGTGTTCGCCCTTGGCGTTGACCAGCATTCCGACGCCCTGCTCGGGGGTCGCGGCACCTTCCTCATTGAGAAGGATCGCGTCGTGATCCCAGTAGATGTCGGTAGCGTCATGCTTGAAGCCGTCGCCGTTCGCGACTGGCTGGAGGGTGCACAGAAGCCCCGTCGAGGTGTGAACCGCCTCTCCTGCTTCAATCGCAGCGAGAACGCCACGACCGCCTTCCGTGCGATTGGCAACCTCGATATCAATCACCTTGTCGAGTAGAACGCGGCCCCCTTCTTGGCGGGCATTCTCATTCCACGCGCCAATGTAGCCAACATTGATGCCTTCCGGATCTCGGGCACTGATGAACTTGCCGTTGATGGTCGGGTGACCAAGCGGCGCAGGCGTCCTGTTCAGCCCTTCGAAGGACTTTGCGATCTCATCGGCAGGATACCGGATGCCATTCATAACAATGTTGTCCGGCAGGGTTGCGCTCGGAACGACAATCACGTCACGCCCGTTGCGCTTCTCCTTGCGTGCCGATTTGGCATTGGCGATACTGCGGACATTCACACGAACTTGCTTCATTCGTTGCTTCCTTCTGCTTCGGTGAGCGGGTCCATATCGACCGCACCACGGATTTCGTCGTCCGTGAAAATAATGTCGCCAGCCATCCCGCCGATGCCTGCCGATGCGCTTTTGGCGTTGATGTCTGCCATTTTCACAGCACGCTCCATCTTCTCCGCGCTGCTGCTTTCGGTCAGGTCGGACCAGTTGATGACCCAATCGCGTTCTGGCAGGATTCGGACCTGCTCCAGCCTGTTGATGAATTCCTGAATGCTGGGCCGTGCAATGTTGATGCGCCGCGCCATGTTCGTCGCGTTCCACTCCCGCACATCTTCCGTGCTGGCCCGTTCTCCGGTTTGGTTACCGATGAGGATTTTTTGCGGCATCGGGATGGATGCTGCGAATTCCTGCACCCGCACATTGAAGAAGTGCTCGGGGCTCGGCAGTGTCACGTTGAGCGTCTTCGCCGTCATGCCTTGCAGCATCAGCAGCTTGTCAAATCCCTTCTGGAAGTCGTCGACTTGCTCATTCATGGCGTCGGCGAGGCCGTCCACCTCGACACCCATTGCCCGCGCCATTTCCGCGATCTTGGCCTCTTTATCGACCTCAAGAACGGGCGCAGACTTTGCGTTCTTCCAGAAGCCTTCGCCACCAGCGCCGCCGATCTTTTCTAGATCCAGCAGCGCGTTGTAGCCCGGCTCCAGCATTGATCGGCAATGCACCGTGCCATCCGCAGACCAGATGATGACGCGATCCGGATGCAGGTCGAAACTACGCGCTTTGAGCTGGCCGCTCTCGGCCCCCACCGCAGCCTCGTGAAACGCATACATCTTCGGGTGGCCGTAGGTCAGACTGTTCTCGTCTGTATCCCAGTCCGCAACGGTGAGCTGGCCAGCCCAAGCGGGGATCACCTCCACCAGCCCGTCAAGCCCGCCACCGACAGTGTCAACGGGCTGGTTAAACCGCTTATCATCCGCAAAGCGCAGGATCAGGCCGGAATACCCGCCCACCATCGACTTGCGGTCAGCATCTGCGAACTTTTGCCAGACCCGCAGATCGGCGAAACGCTGACGAATTGCTGTCTCCATATCGCTCTCGGTGGGCTTCTCGCTCTCCCAGATCGAAGGGTTGTCCTGCCATGTTTTCAGGATGGTCTTTTCAACTGCCGCCGTGGCCAGCCCGTTGCGCTGATAGATGCCATATGTCGCGGCAAAGGTGATCGTATCGGGCCACCCGAAGTCCTTTCGATGATTGTGCTTTGCCTCTGGGAAGTAGCCGGGGAACATGGCCTCCACGCGTCGCGCCGCATTCATGATGATCTGCATAGGTTTCATCTGCGGTGCCTCTTTGTGAGCATCATTGCTACCTGCGGAGCTTCGTTCAGAAGCGCATTGAACGCCCTACTCGTGCCGTCGACGGCATCGTCATGTGCAGCAATCGGGAAGCCCTCAAGCTCGCTGAACCACGCTTCGTTCCACGATCCACGCACAACCCAAACGTTTCCGGCTTCGGCCTGCGCCGAGAAGGGCGAGAACCGTGTGATCTTGTCGCCGCTCTCCGTCGAGAACCGGACGTTATAGCCCTCAAGGTGCTTGGCGATATCCGAGACCTGTGACTTACCCGCCTGCCCCGGATCCTGAGGAATATTGACCTCTGTTTCAGGCCCATCCTCGCCAGCCGTGCCCTTGAGCATTGCCCGCACGCCGCTCGGCCCATGATGGCCCCAGCGCGCGTCAGCCACGATGATGCGGCCATCAGGACAGCGCCCGACCTTCACGCCAGCCGTTGCGTCTGGATCGTTGCCATCGGTCTTCGGTGTGGCTGCCAAATCCCAGCCACGAACCCACCGACAATCAGGCGGGACACGGTCGAGCATGTTCGACTGTGTGACCCACTCCCGCTTGAAATAGAGCCCTGCAGCGGGTCTGATTTTCCAATTGCCCCCAAGAAGGCGCTCACGCTCGACGGTCGGCAGCGCCATCAACGAGGCCATGTAGCCCGGGTCAGCCGCCATCAGGGCTTTGTTATCCGTCAGCCGCGCCGCGATGAACGTCACCGACTTCGGCGGGATTGGAACCTGCTCCCCATCTTCGCCAAGCATCGTGTATTCGGCCAATTCAGCCGGATCACTGGCCCAGACGATCTTGTCACCGATCCGAACGAACCACCGGACCTTGCCGGAGCGCTCGAGGATCGGCAGCCCCGTCTCTTGGTCGATCCACCACTCAATGAACCGCGCCACCCAGCTATCCGCATCAGGGTTGCAGGTGGCCCGCACGTAGGGCCTGACCCCACACATCGAACGGTTGCGCGAGAGCATGTAGAAGAACTGCTTCTCGCTGAAATGCGTCAGCTCATCGAAGAGGATGAGCGGAATCTGCGACCCCTGATAGTTGTTGACCGTCTTGTCATGCTCGAGGTGAGCCATAGTGACGGCGGAACCGGCTGGAAATTTCCAATCCAGCACGTTCTCGCGCGGCGATGCGCCGAGGGTTGAGTAGAGCTTTAGGCTTTCATCCCAGAGCCCGCCCTCGTTGCGGATCTGGACCGTTGAGCGGCGAAAGAACACCGCACCGAACTCAGGGTTATGGATGTGCCGAAGCGGCTCCATGAGCAACGCCCACGTCTTGCCCCCGCCTGCCGATCCTCCGTAAATTGCAATATCCGCCGACGAGCTGAGAAACTGCATCTGCGGCCCAGCTTGTGGCCGGATTGCATTAGCCGCGGCCATTGTCCGGAAGCTGGAAGATCGTCACCTGCTGTTGAGGCAGATCCTTGCCGTCCTTTCCCGTGTGCTCCATGCGCGCGCGAGCTGGTGCCTCAAGCCCAAACAGCTTCGCCTTGCCTGTAGTGGCAGAGACCATCGCGGACGGATTTCCGACCTTGGCCGCCAAAACTCGCGCCTCCTCGTATTCTTTGAGGGCCTCCATCCGCGAGAACATGGACAGGGCTTGGGCGTGCTGTTGGAGCTCTTGTATTCTTAGGGAGACCTTAGGGTGATCGAGAAGCTGACTGGCCTCCACATAAACCCAGTTGTCGCGGGCATTCTCGTCGGTGTTATAGGCCCTGCGATAGGCCTCCGCCGCGTTTCCCGTCTCGAAATATGCGAGGGCAAATGCTTCCTGCTTGGGCGTGAGCGGCTTGTCTGTGGCTTCGTCCACTTTAGACATCGCCCACCTCCAAACGAAAAACGCCCCGAGCTTCCCCGAGGCGTTGCAGTGCTATGGTCATAACCATGCCGTTGTCACCCACTTTGCACAAGATGTTGTGTGCCGTCAAGTGGGTGGTCGATGTTAGGAGTTAAGCAGCCGGATTCCCCGAATTTGGTCTAGCCACAAACTTTATTGATCCATTTGATGCCTGAGTGAGGGCTTCGGCCATGCTCCCGTGAACCAAAAAGGTTACGCAGTCATACTCACAATCCGTAAGAATGCAATTTTCAAAGCCAATAACACCGTTTAGGTAGGAGTCGCCTATTTCAATAAAATTACAAGAATTTACTGAAAGCCCGTTTGCAGTAACATTGTTCAAAAAACCAATCACCATTGGTCCGACGAAACGGCACCTATGGAAGCGCTTTCCTGACACTTTCTGATGTTGAAAGCTCCAAATGTCCTTCGCGAAGATCACTTCTCCCTCAAAGCTATCATCTAAAATGTTGACACGGGTACTTTCCTCGGCGCGTTTCAGATTAACCATGCGACGGGATCGCGCCTCAAGAAACAAGCCAAACAAATATAAGCAAAAGGAGAAAGCTATCGCACAGGATATACCTACTACCAGATAGCCAACCGGGCCCCAGACAGACAACCAGTTCGTAACAGCTGCCACGTATGCGCCGAGCCCAGTCACGGCAATCTGCCCAGACAAATAAACGAAGAGCGCCAAGCGCGACTCCAGTCTATCGAGTTGTTTATTGATCCAGTTCCACATGTGGAATTCATCTCACAGTTCTCCTACGAGTGTCGAGTTTTTTTACACTTTGAGGCCACTTGAAATAATTGACGCAATGGACCGCAAATTCTCCGTGTGCCCTTGCCCCCTCACCCCTCCACCACATCACGCAGCCGCCGCACAGCCGCCACAAAACTCCGCCCTGCCGCAGTCAGCACGCCCAGATCGTGCAGCGTCTCTGCCTGCCGGACCACGCCTGCGAGAATGTGGCGCTCCCACGGGCGCAGCTTGGCCATGTGCGCGTCCCACGCTGCCATAGCGTTGCGGGCATCACGCACCCGCTCATCCTCGGTGCGCAGGTCTGGCCGATCATCCGCCCGCGTCTCCAGCCGCTCTGGCATGAACTCCATCTTGGAAATGCTCGGGAACCGCGAGCGGCCCAGCACCAGCCGCGAATAGGCGCCGTGTGCGCGATCATAGGCCGTGAACACCTCCCACAGCTTAGCCGCCTCGTCGCCCTCTGCCGCCAGCGTGATAGCCTGCCCCGCCTGCTCGCACATGATCGGATCCAGCAGCGTTGACCGGTTCGCCCGTGGCATGTGCCGCTTGCGCGCTTCCCGCACCGTCTCGGTCGGGTTGTCGATCTCGATTGTCGCCTTGTTCACCTGCTCGGCCTCCTGCCAGTTTTGTTGCATCGCCCTCTTGCCGCCTTTCTTCTGCCTGCGCCTCGCCGCGCGGCTGTAGGCTCTCGGGGTGATTTGGTCGTGTTTGGTCATGCTCCTGCTTCCCGCTTCCGCGCTGCATCCGCGCGCGCTGCCGCAATCAGCGGGTTTCGATCCCTCTCCGCCCGCAACGCGTCCCACTTCGGACTATCCGGTGGTGTCACCTCAGACCAGTGCGCCTTGCGTGGCTTTTCCGCTGCCTCCTCGGCCTCCTCGATACTTGCCGCCATCGGTGCCTTTCGCACCGCGTTCACCGCGCTCACCGTAAAGCCAGCTTGCTGCACGATCCGCTCAACGGCAGCCTTAGCCGCAGCATCAGGCACATAGCTCTCTGCCTCCTCGCGGCGCTGCGCTTCGGCCTTCTCGCGGCGTTTGATCTCGTCGGTGAACGGCATCAACTCGCGCTTCGCCAAGATCGCGATTTCGCCCGGGCTCGGCCTGCGAACGCCAGAGCGCTCCCACGCATCGAAGGCCTTGTGCATCGCCCATGTCGGCACATCTGCCAGCGCGCGAACGAACGCTTCGCGGATTGCCGCCCGATCAGCTGGCGATCCGTCCGGATCGAAATACAGCTTGAGGCAGATGTTTGCCCGCTTGAGGGTTTCACCCCCGTCGCACGGCGAATGGATCGCGGCTTGCAGTTTCGAGAGCGACTGAGCCGTCAGAGAGACGCTTTGCGGTTTCGTGAATTGCGTGATCGAAGGCATTTCGCTCATTTTGGGTGGCCTTTCTGTGCTCGGAATGGATTGGTTGCAGCGGCGGTGCGTTCAGTTCTCCGGCGCGCCGTCGCATCGCCTCGGTGAAGTATCGGAAGGAGCTGGGCGGCCCATCGCGCTTTTTCGCCATGAGTTCGCGGATCACGTCGCACTGCTGGTCCAGCGTCAGGTCCATCTTCGCCCACCGCTGCGCCTCGGCCATGTCCCCCGGATTACCCAGCATCCGGCCCGTTGCGGTCAGGCCGCTAGTCAGTCCCATCGCTGCGAGAAGCCGTTCCCGCGGTGTCGGTTCATCGGGCAGAATTTCGGATCGCGCGCCCGCGCTACCACCACCATCATCTAATGTTGGGTTGTTGGGTTGTTGGGTTGGATGTGTCGGCGGTTTGTCCGTGGAGTTATCCGTGGAAAGTGCCACTTTGTTATTTTTCAATGAGTTATCCGAATTTTCGGCGTTTTCCTCGTTGAAGTCAGGCGCTCCCTGAGGTTCAGCGTAAGTGCTACTTTCTGGTGAGGTGCCGTTTTTCCGGTCGCTTTGAGCCTGCAAGAAACGCTCCACAAACGCAGCTTCTTCCCGCAATTTCTTCGATGTCAGGACGCCATTTTCGGAGATCAGGAACGGTCTAATTGCGGGGCCGACGCGCGACTTCCAGAGGCGCGAAGACACCTTTGACACCCGCGCCAACCGCATATCGTCGTCCGGAAAATCGCACGTCTCACGTGTCCACATCGCCATGATGATCATGATGTATGCGCCGATTTCGTCGGCACAGAGCATCTGCGTGTCGCGGTGAAATGCGTCCACCCAGATCGGGCAAGGCCTCTTGCCTCGCGCCTTCTTGGCGTTGAATGGCTCTTTTTCGGTCATTACTCTGAAAACTCCCCAGCCCGCGCCGCCGAAGCCCGCAAGCCATGCACAACCGTGCTGTGATCGCGACCGAAGAACCGACCGATACGGGGCAGCGAATAGCCCAGCCCCTCGCGGATCCGACGCATTGCATCCTGCCGCGCGCGGGCAATATGGCGCGTTGTGCCAGTCATGATCTCATCTGCCGTGATGCCAGCCCGTGCAGCCTCATCAGCGGCTATGATCGCCATCGGTGCAGGCATGGACCGCGCGGGGCAAGCAACGACCCTCACAGTGGCGGCTAGGAACGTGGCGCGGCTCATTCCAGCCACTCCCCATGCCCCGGCAAAGCATCACTTGCACCGCCACACCCGACAGCATCCGGCATGATCCGGCGATGCAGCTCTGCATAGTCATCGCGCGCCTTTGGAGCCGATAGAACCGCCTTCACATCATCGATGGACCGGACAACGGCATAGATGCCGCCATTGCGTTCAACTATCTCCTGCACGGCCTTCTGTGAGGGCTGCTGCCCGTTACCCTTCGCCTTGACCTCAAGCGCGAAGAACTGGCCGCCCATCAGCAAGCCGATATCTGACATGCCCACCAGCATACCTTGCGTTTTTGCGCGGGCTTGCATGTTGCGGATGGTCGCTTGACGTTTGGCGCGGTCCTGCCCGCCTCCAGCCTTTGAGGCAAGTTCGTTCGGCACCGAGAAGACCAGCGCGCGCGGGTATTGAGTGCGCAGGAACTGGACGATTGCGGCTTGGATTGGGCCTTCTCTGTCGATGTTGCGAGTCATAGTAATTCCCCCTGCATGGGGTCGGAAACCTCACGGTACAGGCGCTTGCGAATCCACTCATTCGGCCCCGCTGCGGGGCGGTTTAGGTCCCAAACAAACCACGAATTGCGCTGCGGAGGACTTCCACCACCGCGAAAATCAATTTTCCAGCAACACAGATATTCCACTGATGGCGGATGATCGTGCAGTAGCTTGTCAAAGCCGTTGATGCGCGCGGCGGGCCAATCTGCATTCAGAAGCAGCGCCACATAGCCAAAGCCTAGGTCCATCGAGTGACGCAGCCATCTTCCATGCCCATTCGAGGCATTGATCATGTTGTAGGGTGGATTCGTGATCTGAATCGGCGCGCGCGGCGAAATGCAGTCAAAGAAGCTGCGAAGCTCAACGCCGTCCCACCCGCGATCAACAACATCATTCCCGAGAACGTCGAAGCCGAACTCCGTCAGAACACGTGCGATATGCCCAGCCCCAACGGCTGTTTCTAAAACGGTATTTCCGTGCGCTCGAATGAACTCATATTCCGCAGAGATGAAGGGCCGCGTTGCGCTCTCTGGCGTCGGGTCGAAATCAAGAGGATCCCGCGTGCGTGGCGCTGCGGCCTCTGCGAAATCACCGAGCGAAATTTGCCGCTTGTCGTGCTTGGGCTTTATCGCGGTGAAAAGCGGTTTTGCTGAGACGGATGCCATCAGTTTCCCACCTTAGCCGCAGCGCGCTCCACCCGCCGCAGCTCCAACACATCGTCATACGCCTGCGTTGGACTGCGCCCGATCCGCTCAGCCACCCGATCCGCGGTTTCCTTGGCTGTGATGATCTCGCCATTCCTAGCCGCCTCGGCCTGCACTGCGGCGACATGAATTGCCACTTTCGCCAAACGCGTTTCGCGCTCGGCCCCTTGCTGAGATCCGGTCTTCCATGTGCCCAACACAGGCTCTGACGCCTCCGCCTTCGCGATCAGCGCGGCCTCGAACGCCTCGAACCGATCCGCTGCCGGTTCAGCCCGCCGCAACGCCGGACGCGCACCGATACGGCCAGAGAGCCAGACAGGATCGCGCGGCTTGGTGGCAAATGTGGGTTCGGTGGGTTCTGGTGCGGGCGGTGTCGGTGCTGCCTCCCATGGGGCGCGCGGCAGGGTGACGTTGTTGGCGTGGATGCGTTCGCCGGATTTGAATTCGCGGGTGATTGTGGGGCAATTGATGCTTGCCCGATCATGACCAGATGCATCAGGGTTGGTGCGGGGCTGGCGGTGAGAGGCCAACCCCGCGCACCCATCAGCACAAGAGGAATTTGTGATGACAGATGATTCAAACATTACGCTCTCCATTGAAGGCAAGAGCCATGCGATCCTTTGCGGCATCTGCAAGACGCCGATAGCCTTCATTGGAGAAGGCAATGCGGATGCTGGCGAGGCAGGATGCATCGACTGCGGGAACGTGGACGACGTGAAAGAGGTCGCCAAGCTGGCTGTCGAGTACGCCAAGATCGAGGCTCAACTCATGGTCAACCGCTTGATGAGAGACACCGCGCGAGGCAGCAAAATGATGACATTCGAGGGCAAGACTTCCCATGATAAGCCGCACCGATTCATCGTTGAATTTGAGTTGTGATACGTCGAGGTTGAGTTGTGGGGTGATTGTGGGGGTCATTGTTCCACCTCATCCATCGAGTGAACCGCTGAAATCAGCGCATTGAGCGCCGCCTGAGCCTCTGGCACCTCCTTGCGCAGCGACGTTGTGTCGCCAGCGGAGAGCATCGAGAACATTGCGGGCGCCACATCGGCCAACTCCCGCAGTGCCTCATCGATCAGGCGGTTGATGTTGTCGCGCTTCGGGCAAGTGCTGCGGCGTGCAGCGAGCATGTCGGTGATCGGGAAGCGGCCAAGCGCATCCTCCAGTGCCGCCCAGTGATGCACCTGCAAGGGCAGATCGCCCGACGCCTGCTTGCTGATTGTGGATTTTGCCACACCGAGCAGCGCGGCCGCCGCGTCCATCCCGCCGAAATCCTTAACGAGCTGTCCGTAGATGGTGCGGATAGCGGGGCCTTCGTAAACTCTGGTCATAGGGCTACCTCGGAAACGGGGTTTTCTTGTCGCTCCCGGCGATCAGCGCCAGACAGGCAGCATGGAAAGGGAAACGGCATGTTGAATGGAGAAAGGGCGGCCTTAGGCTGCCGCCCCTTAGGCCTTGGAAGATGCGGCCATTTTTTTGCGGACCTTCTCAATGGTGCTTGGGCGACACTCCCCACCATCGCGCAGACGGCGCACGAAGCCCGGATCGTTCAGAACTTCACGCCCAAAGGTGGACGCGGCGGTTCCTGTCTTTTTGAGGTATGCCTCAATGTCGTTTATGAATTGGTTCATCATCATGCCAAGCATAATGTGGGTTATATCCTACATTGTAAAGAGGATTTATCCTATTTGCGCGCCGCAAACGCATGTAGGATAACCCCTACATGGATACTGGACAGATGATCGCTGATAGAATTGAAGCACTTATCGTGGAGCGAGGCACAAATCATCGTGCCGTCGCCCTCTCTGCAGGCATGAGCCCCACGGGCGTCCGCGACATTGTTTTGCGAAAAACCAAGAATCCGACCTTCGCGAACCTTGCGAAAATAGCAGAGGTGCTGGGCGTCCCAGTCACTGCGATTATTGAGGGTGCAACCCGTCAGCCGTCTGTCGCAGTCCCCGGGCGTGCTGGTGCCGGTGCGGAGGTCCACCTCGTCGACGATTACGCTAAGGGCGATGGGCTGTTTCAGGTCGAATGCCCGCCCCTCCTATCGCCGCACGGAATCGTGGCCGTAGAGGTTGAGGGTGACAGTATGGAACCCGCTTATTCTGAGGGAGACCTACTGTTTTATAGCCGCGAGGCAATGGGTGTTCCCATTGAGGCTATCGGGAGGATGTGCATCTGCGCCGACGAAGATGGTCGCGTTTGGGTCAAACAGGTTAAGGCCGGAACCGAGGCGGGACGTTTTAATCTGCTCTCGATCAATCCGCTCGGGGCAAACATGCATAATGTGCGCCTGAACTGGGCTGCGCCTGTTAAGCTGCATTTACCCAAGGAATTTGTGAGGAAAGTATGAAAAATTACGGATTTGCCCGATCGCTACTCCTGTGGATGGAAATCCTCGCGTGGATCGCTGTGGCAGCTGGTATTTTCTGGACGATGTACGCGCTCGGCGACTCAAGCGGCGCCACGCTGATGTTCTCTGTCCCCACACTTATCTCCGGCCTCTCCACGGTGGCGCTGATGCGCATTGGCGGTGCCATATTCGACATTGCCGAGAATACTGGTGGCATGTTGGCGCTTTCTCGTAAGGCGGATAAGGCATCGACTGCGGAATAAGGACACCGCCGATCCGGTAACAAGAAGATATGTCCAACACCCAAAGCCCCGCCTAGTGCGGGGTTTTTTCATATCTAACTGTCGCGCGTTGTCGCGCGGAATTTTGCCACACGTCGTGAAAGTGGGTTTTATCCTACATTTTCCATTGACGTAGGTTTTATCCTACGATAACTTAATCCCATCAGCAGCGACAACTTGAGCCTGCAAGCGACAATGGGAGACACCACATGAACGCCCTCACCGAAATCCATCCGCTAAAGACCCGCGCCGATAGCGCGTGCGATCTGACTGACGTGTGGATGGAGGAAACCGACCCGCAGAATGAGCGCGGAGAGGCTTGCGAGGCATATTTCACGCATGACGGTCGGGGCGATGCGTTCACCGCAGCAACCCTGATCGGCGCGCGGATCGACACCGGACACCGCGCCTATGAGTTGGGTCGCGATGAGGTGCTGGCGATGGTCGGCGCTGATGAGGTGGCACGCGTCGAAGCGCTGCACCTTGAAACACAATCGGAGCAAGAGGCCCGAGATATGGCCCCCTGCTACCGCGAATAGGCGGCCCTCCCTCCGCCTCTGCCTCGGCCCCTCCTCCCACACCACACAGGGCCGAGGCTCCCCATAACCCCCGCTGCGCTGATGCATCGCCCGTCGCGCGGCCAACTCCCCCGGCGTTTGCTGCTCGCGGCGCTGGGGCCTTTATTCACAGGAGAATGACAGATGACGGTATGCGTTTCATTTCAAGGCCTGAGTTCCGTGAATGTCTGCGAGTTTGAGGGCCCGCACGATTTTTCCACACTCGGATTTTTTGACGAAAATCGCGGTGAGGTGAAGATTTTCCTCGAAGGAAAAATGCGCGGCGCGGCTCATGCCATGAAGGCCGCCTTTGACGCCCATGTCGCCAGCATCACCGCTGAGGACGTTACACCGGAGGCCGCACAATGACCGCCGAAGTCCTCCCCCTCTTCCCCCGCGATACCGAGGCCCACGCCCGCAAGGTTGCGCTTCGTGTCCGTGATCACTCTGCAACCGGCCTGCGCAAGGCCCTCTGTGTCCTGTCCAGCGATGACCAGCGGAACGCGCTCTATGTGGGCCTGATCCTCTCTGAGCTTGACCGCCGCGAGCTGGCCACGGCATCGGCAAGAGGCCTTGCCCGCCAGATGATCTCGCAGGCCACTCCGGTTGAGCCGCGTGGGTTTGAAGCCGCGATCATCACAGCGCCCGCGCCACAGCCCGCACCGCGCCGCGCTGGCTTTGCCGACGCTTTCACCGCCGCCGCTGTGGCTGGTGCGCTGGCTCTCGCGCTGGTGTTTGGCACATCGGCTGCCGCCAAGGCTCGGGCTGATGTGGCTATGTATGAGAGGATGCAGGAGGCGGCGCGATGATCAAGCAACGCTTCACCCTCGACAAGGCTGGCATCTACCAGCTCCCCGCAGATGTTTATCACGCCGATCCCTGCCCCGCGCCGAGCCTATCTTCCACGCTGGCCAAGACGATGATCGCTCAAAGCCCGCTGCACGCATGGGACAAAAGCCCGCTACTCAACCCCAATTATGAGCAGGCCGACAGCAAGACGTTCGACATTGGCCGCGCCGCTCACCGCGCTGTTCTTGGCAAGGGTGAGGGCTATGTGGCGATCCCCAATGACATGCTCGCATCCAACGGCGCTGCGTCCACAAAGGCCGCGAAGGAGTTCATCGAAGTGGCCCGCGCGTCCGGTTTGACGCCTCTCAAGGCTGATGAGGTCGATCAGATCGGGTCCATCGCTGAGAAGGTTCGCGCCAAGCTGGATCGCATGGGGATTGAGTTCGATCCCGCGCATTCTGAGGTGACAGCAATCGCGCAGATCGACGGTGTGTGGTGCCGCGCGATGATCGACAACGCGCCGACCGATCCACTCAAGCCGCTCTATGACCTCAAGACGTGTGAGGACGCCAGCCCGCAGGCCGTGGAGCGCTCAATCATGAACTACGGATATCAGCTGCAGGCGCAACATTACATCGACGTGTGGAAGGCCGCCACGGGCGAAGATCGCGCATTCTGCTTCGTATTCGTTGAGAAGAAGTCACCCCATGAGGTGACGCTGGCCCGCATCGCGAACGGCACGATGGTTATTGCTCGCAAGCAGGCGATCCGCGCCCGTGAAATGTGGGAGAACTGCATCAAGGCGAAGAATTGGCCGGGCTATCCCGATGGCATCATGGAAATCGACCTGCCCGCATACTGGCAGGAACGCTGGCTCGAGCGCGAGAGCGTAGAGGCCGATCACAAGCAGCGGACTGGGAGCGACATTCTTGAGCTCGCTCGCCGCTTCCAATCACCCGAAGGACTTTGACAATGAGCATCCGCTTTATCCCCGTTGCTGAGATCAACGACCCGCTGACGCTGGCAATCGGCCTGTCTGGTGGCTCCGGCACTGGCAAGACCTATACCGCCCTGCGCATGGCGCGCGGCATCGCAGAGACGATCACGGGCAAAAAGGGCGCGCCCATCGGGTTTGTGGACACCGAGAACCGCCGCGCGCTGCACTACCGGCAGGCGTTCCCTGAAATGGTGCACTTCGACATGACTGCGCTCGATGAATCCGGCGCCATGGTTGGCTTCAACCCTGAGCGCTGGATTGATGTGATCGACGCCGCAGAGGCCGCAGGGCTTCCCGTGATCGTGGTGGATAGCTTCTCACACGCATGGGAAGGTGTGAACGGGGTTCTGGAGCTGCAAGCATTCGAGCTTGAGCGCCTTGTTTCGGAAGCCGAGAAGCGCGCAGCGGGCCGCTATACCGTGGACCCCGCCAAGTTCTCGCAGCTCGCATGGGCGGCCGTGAAGCCGCGGTATCGCCGCCTGATTGACCGGATCGTGCGGGCCAAGACCAACATCATCATGTGCACCCGCGCAAAGCCCGTCATGCAATCAGGATTTGGCGACAAGGCGAAGAACGCGCGCAGCACAAAAACCCGCCGAGAGGATGTGCCGTGGGATCCGGCGAGCGATGGCGATCTGATGTTTGAGATGACAACGATGGTCATTCTCGACCCGAAGGCCCCGGGCTGCCCCACCTATCAGATCAAGGTGGCTGACCAGTTCAAAGGACTGCTCAATGTTAGCCGCCAGATGGACGAAAGCACGGGCCGCGCGATGGCGGAGTGGGCGCTTGGTCTGGGCGATGCTCAGAAGAAGAAGGAAGCCATGGACGCGGCGCGCGAAGAGGCCCGCAAGGGCGGCGACGTGTTCCGCAAATGGTGGAGCGAAAACCTGTCGCTTCATGGCGTCCTGACCCCAATCAAAGAGGAACTGCGCAGGATCTTCGAGGCTGCAGACGCTGCTGCGGCGGAGAGCGCCAGCGGAGAGTTTGACGCCTTCACCCCCACCCCAGAACAGCTCGCAGCGGCAGAGGCCGAAGCGCTCGCGGCGATCCGCGAAAGCGACGAGCAGGCGCAAGCCGCCGAATAAGAGGCCGCATGGTGCAGCCTCGGGCGGCGGTGATGTAACGGACCCGCCGCCCAACCGTACAAGGGAAGGAGCCCACCACATGAGCGATGCATACAACGTGACAGCCGAAGAGCTGCGCCAGTTCGTCGAGCAATACGAGAGCCTTGAGGCCGAGAAGAAAGACCTCACCGAGCAGCAGAAGGACATCATGTCCGAGGCGAAGGCGCGGGGCTACGACACCGCCGTCATCAAGAAGGTCATCTCCCTGCGCAAGCGCGACAAGGACGACATCGCCGAGGAAGAGGCGATCTTGGAGCTCTATAAAACCGCGCTCGGCATGAGCTGACCATCCGGTGACCGCCCCCACGTGGGGCGGCATCCCGAGAGACAGCAAACAGGAGGCCGATATGCGAGCCTGCAACGTCATAATTCGCGACAAGCACTACCATGAAATGCACCATGCCCTTGGCTGTCCGTGGCCCGATGAGATCATGGGCGAGACATATCGCAACTATTTCGCGATCGATGCAGACACTGAAACTGCAACACGGATGCGCGCCTCTCCGCACTGGACTGGCGGCACGAAAAAGTTCGGCATGGTCTATTTCAGCGTGACGGATCAGGGCAAGCGAGCGCTGATCGATCACATGCAGGCAAACGTCACCGTTCCGGCCCGCTATGCGATCACGTTCCGGCATTACGACGGGTGCAAACTAGTGCCAGCTCGGAGCCGTTCCGCCGCAAAATACGCGTCATATCTGGCCGCTGAAATCGAATGGCCGTTCATCGAGTATGCCGCCGAGATCAAATCGGTGCGGCTGCACTCCGTAGCGATCAACCCCGCACCAGCCACCCCATGACAACCGCCCTCCTCCTCGCAGGCCTGTGCGTCGTCGCGGCCCTGCTCGTCGCCCTCATCATGATTGGATTTGATCAATGACCTCACCAGCCATCCCTTGCCCGATCTGTGACAGCCCGAAGCTGGAAACGGAGGGTAAAACCCACGACACCCGCTTTGTGCGCTGCGAGGCTTGCGGCTTTGAACTGCACCACTGCGGGACAAACGCGCGGGTGCTGGCGATGAATGCCGCACTCAAGGCCGTCCACGCAAAGCAGGCCCTTGAGGCTGAGAGCCGCATTCTGCGCGGTCAGCTCGCCGCCGTGCTTGGGCCTAAGCGGGAGGTGGCGTGATGGCTGACAAACCGATCCTATTCTCCGCGCCGATGGTGCGCGCCCTGCTCGATGGCCGGAAGACCCAGACGCGGCGGGTTATCAACGCGCCATCCGCGCATGATGCAATCGCCGTTTTTGGCGCTGATTTTTTGACGCTGCGCGGTAATTTCGACCTGCTTCCGATCCGGGCTCTTCGCGGCGACCGCCTTTGGGTGCGGGAAGCATGGCGCAGCATGGATGGACTGGACGGCAGTAATGCCACCGAGATCGCAGCAAATTGCATCGAGGCTGGTTATCGACGCCCATGGGCCCCGCTCCATTATGAGGCAGATGGTGCCCGCGTGGACTGGATTGCTGAACTTCGCGGGTTCGGGACCAAGGCTGGCCGCTACCGTCACGCCCGCTTTATGCCCCGCTGGGCCTCCCGCCTGACGCTGATCGTGACCGATGTCCGCGTGCAGCGGTTGCAGGATATCAGCGGAGAGGAATGCGCTGCGGAGGGCGTGTGCGAATTTGCCATGCTTCCGCCTACAGACGCAGATGCGGCCGACGCCAGAATTGTGTTTCGCGACCTCTGGAACAGACTGCACGGCCCCGAAGCATGGGATGCAAACCCGTGGGTGGCCGCGTATTCGTTCCGCGTTATTCGCGCGAACATCGATAGCGAGGCGGTCGGATATGCTCTTTGACAAAACCACGTTTCCCAAGGCTGCACCAATCAAGCGCATGCGCGTGGCGGACGCTGGCGAAATGACCGGAGGGAAAAAGGGCATTCGCTTTGTCTGCTCACGCTGCGGCCATGACACCGGATGGATCGCGGATCACTGGACGATTTCAGAGAACAAGCGCGGGCTCCCATGCCCATGCTGCAACGGGATTGAGGCCGCCCATGGATAACCCCGACCGCCTCCCGCATCTCGCCCGCCTCGCCGAGGCCCACGACCCAGAACCCACGCAACCCCGCCGCATGCCCTCGGGCTGGTGGCTACTGCCCGCGCTGATCGTGAGTGTGGGGCTATCCATCACACGCACCATAAGGAAGGCTCTGGTATGAGTAAGCATGAGGATTTCAAAACCGCCGCGATGCTGCCGGCACTGATGCGAGTTTCAGAAGCCCAGACACATTTCAACGTTTCGCGGTCCACGATCTATCGCGCTGCGAAAGCTGGCGAGATCAAGCTGTATAAGCGGTGCGGGACGCGGGTTGATACGGAGGAACTGCGGGCGTGGTTGTCGCCGGATGATGAAGGCAGCGAGCGGCCCCAGTAAACTTATTCTGTGGGGCTGGCCGTGGGGCTGACCCACACCAGAAAACCTTATCGTTAATAGTATCAACAGGTTATCTGGTGGAATTGGTGCCGCTGAAGGGACTCGAACCCCCGACCCCATCATTACGAATGACGTGCTCTACCAGCTGAGCTACAGCGGCCTGGTGGCGCGCCGGATAGCACCTTCTCCGGCGGATGTGTAGCCCCTTTTTTAGGTCGGGGCTTTTTTCCCGAGATTTCCGACGCGCCGATTGAGGTTAGACTGTCTTTCGCGCCATCGCGACCGCGTCATCAAGCGGGAGAACCTCCGCCTCTTCGACATCCGATGTCTCGGCCTCCTGCGCGTCCTCCGCCACGGGCTCTTCGACCTCTTCCGCCTCGTCGATCTGCGGCTTGCCAACGATCAACGGCAGCATCTCCGCGCCATGCGGCAGGGTGGTCGTCGCATGCGGCGCATCGCGCCACGACAGCGTATCGAACCCGCCGCAGTTGGGGCAAACGGGGCCCCATTCCTCATGCACGGATTGGCAGGTATCGCAGATCCA
>Ga0070754_10000395_pt1 | contig 41906 bp, 47 predicted proteins | sample VirMetDEL_Sep_01_FD_75181 | JGI IMG/M metagenome (GOLD analysis project Ga0070754, IMG submission 75181) | Aqueous microbial communities from the Delaware River and Bay under freshwater to marine salinity gradient to study organic matter... | ecosystem: Environmental > Aquatic > Marine >...
CGTTGCAACACCAGGATTTTTGACGACTCAAACGAGAATAACTAATAATAGCGGTGGTCCTTTAGATTTATCCGTTATTATTTTTCAAGGCGCTTTTGCTGAAAAGTTAGACGATCTCGCAGACGTTGCAACGCTCAAGGCTACGACTTCAAACGTTTCCATTAGCGCCGACGTTGTTTTGACGGATAAAGCACTGCATCTTGTTAATACTACCGCAGCTCGTTCTTTAACTTTACCAGCCGCGTCTGCTAACATGTTTTTAACTATCAAGGACATTTCAGGCCAGGCGCAAACAAACAATATAACTTTGACGACGCCCGGAGCTGAGTTGATCGATGGGGCAGCGACTTACGTTATTGATGCTAATTATAACGCGGTTTCAATTGTAAGCGATGGAACAGACTATTTTGTAATTTAGTAAACATCCGCAAAATGCGGCTATTCGTTTTAACGCGAAAATTTAAAGGATTATTATGTCATTTGTGTCAAAAAACCCGAAGTTTAATTCAACAATTTTAAGCGACGTTGCAGCGGGTAGCGTTGATGCTCCTAAACTTGGTTCTCATAAGCTGATTAACAGAAACGGACAAATATTTATCGTTGACGATACGGGCGCAGAAACGGAAGTAGGGAGCGCGGGAAGTGGCGAAATAAACTACATAGAAGAATGGAACGCTGAGACAGCTATTACAGACTGGAATACTTACAAAGACGCGGCTCAAGCCACACCCGAGGATGGTACGCTAGGAACTGCAAACATTACTTTCACTAGGCAAAACTCTATAGTTTTACGTGGCCGAGAAAGTTTTAAGATTACAAAAGACGCATTTGACAGGCAAGGCGAGGGAGCCAGCTACGACTTTACGATTAAAGCTCAGGATGTTTCTAAAAAGCTTAAAATACAGTTTGATTTTAAAACCGATGAAGATGCTGGTTACGCAAGCGGTGACTTAACCGTCTACATCTATGATGTGACAAACGCTACTTTAATCACTCCCGTAGATACCGAGATAATACGCGGGCAAAACATATTTCAGACAAGCTTCAACTCGACTACGTCTACTTCATATCGTCTCATTTTTCATATTGCTACTACAAACGCTAGTGCTTGGGATGCTTACATTGATAACGTGATTGTAGGCCCTGGAATGACAAGCCAGGGTGCTGCGATTGGGCCTTGGACTGCGTTTACTCCCTCATTTCCTAATGGATTAAATGATGGTGGGGGCGTTACCGAGGGCTGGTTTAGGCAAGTAGGAGACACAATGGAGATTTCCGTTGTTGTTTCCTTCGGTGCATCATCTCCAAGTGTTACCAGCTCCCTTGATCTAACCATACCTGATTCTAAGACAATCAACAGTGATCTAGTAGGAACAAATTCTCAAACAACAATAGTGGGACAAGCCTGGGGGACTAATGCAGGCGTTGCGCGTTACAATGGCACTATAATTCAGTTAAACACCACAACAGTAAGAGTAGCCGAAGAGGGTGGGGTTAACTCAAACTGGGATAACAACTCTCCATTTGCTTGGGGATCAGGAGACAGCTTTTCTCTTGCACTTGCGGTTCCCATAACCGAATGGGCTGGCAAAGGCATAGTACCTATGCTTGCTCAGGATAATTTATTTAGCGGGACTTGGACGCCGACAAGTGCGACTCATAACAATTTAACTGGCACAGCGGTTTACGGTACAGCCAGATACACTAGAACAGGAAACAAAGTATCGGCTACGATCGACGACATAACAGGGTTAACCGTTACATCCGATGCGACGAGGACTTGGATGCGTATAGATGCTTCAGATCTACCTGGATTAACAAACGATACAGAGTTTTTTGGTTCAGCGAGTGTTGCTACTACTGGGCAGCCAGAGGTAACAGCCTCGATAAAATCGGCATCAGGTTCAGATAAAACTTTTTTGGTGATATGGAAATCAGATGGTGGCGGCGCTGCTTTAACCGCGGCTTCTATAGACATGCATTACTACACAGAAACAGACCAATCTCAAAACTCGCTTGTTGGGTTTTCTGAGGCTACTGAAAGTAACTTAGGGCTGGTTAAGAAAAATAAATGGCAGGTTAAGACCTTAGGCGCGGATAAGACAACCGCAGGTACATTTATCACATTCAATGGTTTAACCGTGGGCAAAAACTATCGTGTAATATGTCAGGCTAATATTATCCCCGAAGTAGACGACACCGTAGGAATCCAAATTGTTCACGATTCTAATATATTGGCAGAAACTAAAACTAGACTAGGGCCCTCCTCGGCAGGACTGTCTTTTGGTGACCTAAATCAGACAACGATTGCGGAGGCTATATTTACAGCAACAACAACAACGGCTACATGTGATGCGTTTTCAATCACCTCACCGAGCGTTATAAATGCCGATGGAAGCAGAAGCCTAACATGGGCTATGATCGAAGAGCTAAACAACTACGAAGCTGAAACAACGGACTTCACATAAACGAGATACTAAATGGAATTTGAAAGTTTAGGAGATCTAATTTCAAGCATCGGATTGATGCTTTTCATTTTTTATATATTAGATAGTTCTGGCTAAAAAAGAAGAGACGAGAACTCTATATGGACAGTTTTGAAAAATTAATTTTAACGTATGGATCAATATTATTGATTGCATTGTCAATTTTAACATTTTTAGAAATTATTTTTTTTTAAGGAAAAAAAATGGCTAACATGCTTGTAACAGAACTTGAGGCACAAGAATACGTTTTTTTGACCCTTGGAGCTGGTTTAACGCTACAAAAAGGTGAGAGAGTCATTTTTAAATCTGACCTTGCAAATAGAATGGTTGAAGAAGCTAGGGGAAAACTGACAGTAAGCAACGATTTTAAATTTGATTTTTTGGATGCAGATGTTGGCGTTGATCCAGCAAATACCATAACGGAAACCGCACATGGCATGCTTGACGGAGATCCGGTTAGACTTGAATCGACGGGCGTTTTACCGTCTGGATTAGAGCTAGGTTTGGATTATTACGTTGTAAACAAAACCGACGATACGTTTCAACTATCGCTATCAGTGGGCGGTGCGGTTGTTCAAATTACGTCGGCAGCGGGTGGGGGAACTCATAGTGTGAACAAAATGCGTTCTCGTTTAAAATTTTCAAATTTTGAATTAGTGTAAATTATGCCTGAAATAGTAACCGAATAATGTGGATGATGTGAATGATAGAAAAATAAAAAAATTGAGAAACCAGGCAATTTCATATGGTTTAAAAAGGGGTCTGTCTTTTGAAGAAGCAGAAGACATGGCGCAAATTTTTTTGCTAAAGCAGTGTATAAAAAAAACCAGGCAAAGATTTGACCAATGTTTTATTGATTTTATCCGAAAAAAACTCGGCGATTCACGATGTCAATATAAAAAGGAGGGTTCGCCCCAATTAGATTTAACCTTCAATGCAAACGATCCATTGCTGCCCGACGAAATTATCATAAAAAAAGAACACACTAAAAATATATTAAAATTACTAAACACACGCCAAAAAAAAGTTATTTTTTACATTTTAAAATATCGCGGCCAAGAATTTGCGGCTAGAAAACTAGGGGTCACGAGCAATCGGATTAATCAAATTTTGCGCGAAATAAGGGAAATTATTAAGTCACACGATGCAACCCTGCCATTTTCGTAAAATATAGCAAAAAACCGCTAATATAACTAAATATCGCCAATAATAACCACGCTAACAAAAAAAAACCGCATACTTTAAAATGGTTATGAACGATATAGGCGTGGGGGGGGTGTCATGGATGCAACAAATTTTATTGGCAAATGGAGTACGAGCATTGCTGTAATCACAACGATTTCCGGCGGGGCTGCATGGCTTACAACGACTCGAAATGATGTGCATCATTTAAGTAGTAAAGTGATTTACATGCAAAAAGAAATGGATACGTTTGTAAGAGATTCGCATCATAAACGAAATATAAATGATAGTCGGCTCAGCAGAATTGAAGCAAAATTGGATATGATATTAAATCATATGAAGAGGAAAAATTAATGCTTATTAATCGAATTAACGATATTAATTTGCTTTACCCGCCGTTTATGGAAAAAGTTAAAAAAGGGTTGCGGGCAGCGATTGCGGCAAAAATCCCCATTGAAATTTTTGAAACCTATCGGACAAACGAGCGCCAAAATTATCTATTTGAGCAAGGACGTACGCGAAACGGTGCTATTATAACTAATCGTCGCGGTGGTCTGTCATGGCATAATTACGGGCTTGCCGTGGATGTTGTAATGAGGGTTGATGGTCGTTATAATTGGGACAACACTTTATATTATACAGATGCCGCTCAATATTTTGAAGCTCAGGGGCTAAGGTGGGCCGGTCATAGCGGCTTTGAATTAGTGCATTACGAGTTACCGATCAATTACTCTGTTGACGAGAGTCATAAAATAGTCGAACAATACGGCATGCTTTATTATTGGAAGCTTTTAAATGATTACGAGGGGGAAAATAATGTTTAAACTTTTTTTAACAATTGGAATTTTTTTCCTATCTACGTTTGCCTTTGGCGAGGGACAAATATCAGAGATCCCAGACGTTCCAGACGTGGCGCCGTGGTGGCTATCAATGTTTACATTTGCGCTAAAACAGTTTCCGGCTTTTAATGCGTGGTTTGCTGCGGCGATGATGTTTGTTATGGCGGGGCTAAGAGCATTATCGGAACTGTTAAATTTTATCGCGAAAAAAACAGCCACGAAAACAGATGATGAAATGGCTTCTGCATTGGTTAAAATTTTAAAATGGGTTGCGGCAATTATTGGATGGTTTGGACTTGGAAAACCACGGTCGTCCTAACGAAGCATTGAAAGCCATAGCGCTTTTGATTTGCTTTTGACTATTCCTAATTTTTTTTCCCTCCGTCCTGCAAACCATTTTTTAAATTTAATTAACATAATTAAAGACCCATTTTCTAGTTTTTAACCCAATTTGATTATATCCGTATAAAGCAATCATTAAACTATCAATCAGATTGTTATTGTATTTTTCCTCGCCCATTACAACTCGCGGCTTTATCGGTGCATGTTTAAAAATTTTTTTATATGCCTCTAATGTTCTATGCTTTGTTGAACCTTTTGTATCACTAAAATGATTCACCCACGTTTTAGGAAGTACGTCTCGACATTCAAATCCATAGAGATTTAAAGCCATTTTAATCTGCCCGTAGTAGCTCCCTAATCCAAAATTTGCTTTCGCTGCCCAACCGCCCCTACCGTGTACCTGTTCAACGAAACAAATGTCAATTTTCGGTAACAATTCTATATCCTCATATTGCAATATTTTTTTTTGGCAATACCTCAATTTAAGTATCCAGCCGCGACAAGATAACGAGTCTAAAACAGTAATAAAACCTTCCCGCCCCGGATCAATTCCCGCCACTAACATAATTTAAGCCTTAAATAATAAATGTTTATAATTACGTTAAACAAAATGCAAATTTACATTTGCAAAGTGATTTTTACAAGCTAAAATCTGCTACTGTTTTGTGATGAATAACGCAGTTGGGAGAACATTTTATGGGTCTAATTCCAGAACCACAAGAAAACGTTTATATACCTCGTTTTGAGGATATGACGATGTTAATTTACGGGGAACAAGGAAGCGGAAAAACCTCATTTTTTAGCGGTGAACCAGACCCTTTAATATGTGCGGTTGAGCCTGGGAGTGACTTCGTTAAAGGTAGAGTTGTAAACGTCAGAAACTGGGAAACTTTTTGCGAGTTGGTTAATGAGGTTTATCAGATTAAACAAAGAGAACCGCACAAGATTTCGAGCGTAGTTATAGACATTGTTGACGGTTTATACGGACTTTGCGAGGAACATATTTGTAAAATTCACGGGGTCAACACAGTTAAAGACGTGGGCGGCTATGGAGCTGGTCACGCTGAAGTAAAAAAACTTTTTACGTCGTGGGTAACAAGTCTTTATCATTTAGTACCGATTCGATTTTTAACGCATCAAACAGACGAAGAATACGAGGTTGTAAATGATGCTGGTTTGATCGAAAAAAAGATGAAAAAAACCGCGCAATTTGGTGGGAAAAAAGGAGAATTGGTGCGTGGATGGTGTCAACTAGTCGGCCATATGTTTGTTAATGCCAACGACAATCACACGATTACTTTCAAAAAATACGGATCAAAACTTACAAAAGACAGGACAGGAATATTTGATCACATTGGGGATATTGAATTACCTAATGATAGCGGTTTAGCGGTAAAAGATAAGCTTTTAGGGTATCCCCATGTGGAAAAATTGTTTGAAGACAAGGCTCAAGAATTGGGTTTTGAACTAATAAATCATAGGAGGAAACGAAATGCATGAAGTAAAAAAATGTGAAGAACAGGAGGAAACAAGAAGGTTGCGTTATCATGTAGTGCATCATGGTGAAAATGGAGTTGAAACGCATAGCTTTCACACAAAAAGAGATCTTACAAAACACTTAAAACCAGTGCGGCCAGAAAGTATTGTTGCAATGTATCGAGGCGCTAAGTTACACGCGATGATATCTAATGATTATCAGATTATTTAAGGAAAATACAAAATGACTATAGATTTTTTAAATTCAGTTTCCTCGAACGTAAAAGCAGCAGAAGCCCCAGACTACAAACCGCATCCGCTAGGCGAATTCCATGGAATTGTGCAAAGCGTTGAGAGTAAATATGTTCGTCAAATGTCAAACTCGGTCATCGAGCTTAAAATTGCTACGACCGATCAGAGTGGCGCCCGTGTTGGGGTCGCAAATTATAACGAATGGATGTTTACGGACGAAGACATTGCAAGAGCGCAAAGAAGTCAGGAGGATTTAGATAAGCTAAAAGCGCGTATCGGTCGAATGAAGCGTTTATTTGTTGATTTAAACGTTTTTGAGCATGATTTTGTTGACGCTATGCCTTGGAGCAATACTAATCCCAACGAGCCTGGGATTTTGGAAAGCTTTGATAAACTAATGGGGGCGCGTTGCTCGGTGACAGTCAAAGCAAACACGAAGCCTAATAAGCCCGCGATGGTATTTGTTAACGCGCCGTTGGAAACCGTCGTGGGAGTAACTGGTGCAGCGCCGGAGATTCAGAAAAAAAGCGCGACTCCGATGGGACAGACACCGATGGGAGGTTACGCGCCGCCGCATCCCCAGCAACCTTACAATTCTGCGCCGATCGGCGGAGGATTGCCGCAAATGCCCCAGCAAAATTTAAATGGGATACCATTCTAAAGCATGCCTATCAGCCCCTTTTAGGGGCTTTTTGTTTTACCAATTGTTATTTTTGTGTAGATTTAGAGGAAGATTTAGCCCAAGCATCGCCGTTTCGGAACTTGGCGGTAACTAACTAGCGATGCGTGGGAATTAGTAAGAGGCTCGTGCAGGTTTACCTGGACGGGTAACAGCGGCTCTTTGCGTTTTTTTTAACATTTTCCGCCAAAACGATCAATTTATGATTGAGCTAAGAACCGAAGAAAAGAACTTACGACTAAAGGTAAAAGATTTTCCCATGAGCGTTATCGCTCACATTTACTTCGTAAATAAGTAAGAAAGAATAGGATGCAAAAAACAAACGACAAAATTCACGAACCAACACGTTTGGCTTTAGATTTTTGGATCATAGACAATAAGAAAACATCTCATATCGTTAGGCTATTACGAACACCGCCAACAGTTGACCCCTATTTCCTGGAGGAAAGACCCCCCTCTTTCCTGGAGGAAAGACCCCCCTCTTTCCTGGAGGAAAGGATTACTTCGTAATTGTTATTTATTAATAATAAATAGGTAGAAAATTCAGATGCATGACAAAAATGAAAAAATCGACAAGAAATTATGGTCGAAAGTTAGTGATTTTTTGATGTGGGATTACAGGCCCTATTTTAAAAAAAATAGTTTAGAGAGTTACTTCGATGCTTTTTCTAGCTTTGAGACTGCCCATATTTTGACCATAATTCTAGCCGCATCCTTTGATAATCAAGCTCAAGGTAAAGGTTTCTACGCTGAAAAGGGATTAGGAGAGTTCTCAAATAGGCTTTACAAGATTCTAGGTCCTAATGGAGTAAGAAAAAGGCTTATGCTCTTAGCACGTTATTGGTTTATTTCCTGTGACAATTCACGAATCGTCAAAATGCCCAACGGGAAAAGTCATCGTGAAAAATGTTTGATTTACCCAAACGCGGCATTTCAAATCATGTTTGAAGCCAGACAAACCAAAACCAAAAACAATTTCAAGAGATGCTCCGTGGCGATTGGCGATAACAGGGAGGAAAATCACCAAGGTTTAGGCATTACGGTAAAGTACGGTTATGGTGAATACCCTAATTTTAAAATAGAAGATTTAAATTATGGGGGCCAAAATACTATAGATTATCAACAAAAGACCGCCGAAAACGCTGAAAAGAAAGCTAACAACGACAAATGGCGTAAATACAACGAAACTTTTGTCGCTTGCGCCGCTAATTTATGGCGTGATGCAAGATCGCGGCTAGGTTTTGGTCCTGACGTTGCGCCATGGAACGAAGAAACGTCCAAATTAGGCTCCGCACAACGTGACCAAAGGAAAAACCTTACTAGCATATTTGAGAGCCTGGGCGGTACCGTTGCGGCCCTCTCATGGTACGTATATGTTTTGGGGACACCCCAACTAGACGAAAAGGGTAAATTGGCGTTTGATCCGAAGATACCGCACCGCCAATATAAAGGTTCCGACATGAAGCCGAAAAAGTTCGCGAATGAAATATCTGCGATTATTGCCGATGAAGATTTTAAATATTTATCAACGACCGGCTGGCCCCAAGCCAGAAAACTATTACTTAAATATTTTAGCGAGGAAATTTTAGAAATCGGGCCGAAAGACGGACAAGCTTATAGTGTGAAAGTCGGTTACGTTTTCGGAGAAAAAAAGTTACCAAATTTACCCAATCAAAACGTTTAGGAGAAAATGCGAAATGGGCAAAAAAACTTATCAGTCTCCCAGCTCCGGAGAAATCGAAAACTATTTAACAGCTCACGGGTATACCTTCAAGCGTTATTCGTCCGGATCAGGACACGACAATCTTAAATTAGAAAAAGCGCCATGTTGTGGACACAAGCTGAGCTTTTCGATAAACCACGTTACCGGACAATTTGAGTGCTGGCATACTGAATGTAGCAAAAGAGGTAATTGGGTGACTTTGAGAAGAATGTTAAACGATCCGCTTCCATTTGATAAGCAAATCGTAAATTTCAAGCAAGACTGGAAAGACTTTTTCCAGATGCAACAACGTGGACCAGTCACGAGAAATAAATATCCTAAAGTTTTAAAGTATTTACATGATCGAGGAATGAGCAACGAAACGCTGGACGCTTTTCGAGTATCGAATAAATATGATACAGCCGTGCGGTTTCCCATGTACGCCTGGCAAAATGGCGTTTGGGAGATGGTAAACGCAAGAATAATTCAGGTTATTGGGGAAAAGAAAAACTGGTTTGATATAACGGGTGGGCCTACTCATTTGATGATAGGCAATCATCTAATGGAAGAATCTAGCGAGAAAACTATATATATTTTTGAGGGTCAATGGGACGTGTTAACAGCGTACGAACTTGGAATGAGAAACGTATTTTCGTTGCCCAACGGCGCGAGTAGCGTTAAACAGGAAATGCTGCAATATATTCCCCAAGATTGGGGTATCTGTATATGTGTTGACATGGACCCATCCGGAGACGCATGCGCTGAAAAGTTTTTTAATATGTTTGGTACGCGCGTATCGCGAATACACATGCCATATAAGGATTTAAATGATTGGTATAAAGAGGAGCCTTCTTTAACAAAAGAGGAAGTTATAAGCCGTCGATCCTACATGATATAAGCAAGAGAGAAAAAATATAGAAGGATTAAAAGAAATATTTCAGAGGCAGAAAAGCAAAGGCCTATCGTGGAAACTCCATTTGCTGGATTAAATCAGCTTATGGGAGGGGGATTTTTTCCCGCGCAGATGACAAGTATATTAGCCGCCTCCGGAGCTGGAAAGACAACTCTGGTAAATCAATTAGCGGTTTTTACTGCGAACAAGGGGGTAAAAATTGGGCTAATTTCTTTAGAGGGGTCCGAAAGGGAACTAGACGAAAAACTAGACAGAACGATTACCGGGGTAGTGGGTGAGGGCTCCGACGAAAACGTGCTTAAAAACCTGCTTGTAAGTTCGCTAAAAGGCAAATATGTTTCCCATGCACAGATTTTAGAAGAGTGCAATATCATGGTTTATGATGATCGGTGCAAGATTGTGATTGTTGATAACTTGGACTATATCACTAGCGGCATAGATCAGAAAAAATATGAATCAACAGCGGCTTTGATGGATTTGACCGATAAAGCCAAAATTCATCTAATACAGCTTTGGCAATGCAATAAGAACGATCCAAATAAGCGGGTTAATTCTGGAAGTCAAAAGGGAGAAAGCCGAATATTTCAAGATTCGCACAATTATATAAGCATGAATCAGAGATATCCAGACGGCAAAGAACTAGAAATGGAAAAAAACAGGGAAAAGGGACGGGGAAAGTTTTTAATCAATTTAGATTATGATGAAAAAACAAACACGTATATTGAAATTATCGAGAATAATACTGAAAAACAGCACAATTTAAAACTATTAAATTTACAGTAACGCCTTTTTGTTATACGTTTTTATATCGGAAGTAGCCATTTTACTGCGGGAAACCTGACGGGGTTTAAGGGTGTCGCCGCCGTCGAGGTAGGCACAAGCGTTTCAGCGAAACGGTGCTGGGTGTTTTGGGAACCAGCCCCGCATTTAAAAAAAAGGGAAAAAAGATGGTTGATAATCCTCTAACAATTGCTTTGTTTGAGAGCTTCAAACATTGGGGATCAAAAGATAAAATATATAAAAAAACTTATAAAAAGTTAGCTGAGCCATGTTTTGATATTATTTTAAGTGCTTTTGACGAATTAAACATACACACGCCGGGGCAATACGACTGGTGGTGGACTAAAGAGCATATGAGATGGAATAAAAGCGTACCGGATCAACAAAAAAGATTTGTGCATGAATTAATGTATATATTTCTGACAAAATACGCACGGGGGGAATTGCATGATGCAACAAGCAAAGGAAAAAAGGCAAAAAGGGCCAGGGCGAATGAGGTTAGAGCCGTCATTTGAAACGGTCATTTTCGGAATAAAAATTCCAAAAAATATAAAAGATGATTTTGAGTCGATAGCTAAAAAAATGGGTTTAAATTCTTCGCATTTAGCAAGAATAATAATAAAAAATTTTGTCGAAAAAAATAAATTAGTTAGCTAAATTGTATTCTTCTTCTTCTTCGAGTATCTCTATCGTTTCAGCAATAGATAGGCACAACGAACAATAATAATATATTCCTATTTTATAAACCTCTGAAGTACATACTAGGCATGTAATCATCTTTAAAAACCTTTTTTTTTTGAAAAACTGATTAGATGATTATATATTATAAAGTAATTTCCATTTGTGATTGATTGATTTAGGGCTATGAAAACGATCGTATTTTACGGTCGTTTTTTTTTACTAAATGATAATTTTTAGAGATATGACAACGTAGACAATGCCAATAATAAGCCGTTGTATCCTCTTTTTGCTCGCTATATTCTTCCATTTTAAGTTTGCAATAAAAGCAAATCATTGGTTTTTTTCCCCTCTTTCAATGAAAAACATAACATTAATTACTAAAACGTTAAACAAAATGCAATATTTCCTAATATGTGGTAGAAATTTTAGAGAGAATGTGAATTTACCATTGAATCACAAGAGGGGAATACAATGATAAAAACAGGATTTTATATTTTTTCATCCATATCCTTAACTGCCTCATTGTTATACAGCTATTACATGAAGTCAACAATCATACAATCGGTAGCGTTATATGCCTCAATTAGTATGATTTGCTCTTTTTTATCTATAGTTGACGCAGCGATTAACTCAAAAAACGAAAAACATTAAAGTAATGAAAAAAACGTATTAGCCGCGGTAAAGTTGTAAACGGTTGATATTTGGAGCTTTTTATGGATGATAAAAATAAAAAAAAAATATTGCCGCCGTACGTAGTTAGCGACAAGGGTAAATCAATTGTCGATTGGGACGCGCTCACCAGAATGTATTTAGATCAAACTCTGACGGCGAAGGATTTTTTAGAACAGTTCAAAGGTATCGACATAACTAAGAGAAAAACGCTGGAATTTTTGAAAAGATGGGAAGTCGAAAAAAATAAACAATGGATTAAAAATTATACGATCCGCAGAAACGTAAAAAAATTGTCAGAAAATGAATTAATCGATCAAAATACTATTTTGCGTCGGATCGAGTTTTTAAAGACACGTCAAGCGGTCGAAGATCACGAAGCGGCAGAATGTGTAAAGCATGCTTTGCTTGAAAAAGTGAACCGGGGCAAGGTCAGTACAAATGAACTTGCTGTTATTATTAAGTCACTAGAAGTTGTCCAAAAAATCCAACGTATTTCGCTCGGTTTGCCGCCAAGCGGCAGCTCCGATGAAAAAACAAAAAATTCAACAGAGGAACAAAAAACAAAAAATTTAAATGCTGAACAGGACATTCCTACCTTTATCGTTGAAATGAATAAAAACGGAAAATTTAAACGTCTTAAACCGACAAAAAAACCATGATGATATTATCTTGTAGATTTTTTCGGAACTAATAACATATTGCTACGGGAGAAAATATTATCAGCGAGGGGGAAAAATGAAACTATCCTATTTAGTTGATTTGCTGCAAGAAATTTTATATGACGAGGGAAATGTTAACGTGGCAGTTATTACACAAGAGGAAACTTGGGAAACTTTTTTGTGCGACCCTAGTTTTAAAATTGACATGGTAGCAGTACCAGACGAATCTGGAATTGAATATAAATATTTAGGTTTGTTGTCGGGAAGTCTTTTTAGAAATGATAAAGAAATGGGCAAGCCTAATTTGAAGTTGTTAGAATAATCTTACAAATATTTAAATTTGTAAGATTAATAAATGATATGAAACTTATGAATTAAAAATGTTAAAAGAATTCTCTTTGCTCGCAATTTTCTAAACGTCTATTCCATTTTTCTAGCTTACGCTTGTAGTGATTAACTTTTTTATTTTCTCTTTTGCATTCTGGTTTTGGATCGGGCTTTAATTTACAATCTGAATTAATACCGCATATTTCAACATCGTTTTCATTTGCATATTCATAGGCCCAATTTTGAAACCCATTTAAAAAAGTAGAACTCAACAGACTGCGATCCACGATATTGCCCCGGCTATTAACCCCGATAACAATATGATTGTCTTTTCTGGGATTTGATATCGATAACATTGCAGGCCCACCGGAATCGCCAAAACACAAAGCTGTATCGTCGTTAGTATAAAAATATTGTCCCCCGGCAATGCCGTTGCCAGGTAAACGAGTTACTTTTGCTAGGCCCCATCTTAATTTTCCATCGTTGCCTCCTCTACGTTGCGACCCATCTGGACGGCGTGGGTAGATACAGCCGTATCCAGATAGAGTTACTTCCTCGTCAATTTCAGGCGATCGTTTACCTATAGACGCCGGTTTAACATCCATGTCTTGATTAGTTTTACATAACGCAAAATCGTAACTATATAAATTTTCATAATCGGGGTGATGTTCGCATTGAGCAGAAAATACTTGTTGATTGACTACAAATTCCACCGGATGGACCGAGCCGTTATTTCTAACACAATGGGCGGCGGTTAAAATTGTACGTTTTCCGACTATTGTTGCGCTACAACGTGAACGCCCAGAACTTATATATATTACTTCGGGAAACTCTCCCGCATCTGCTATTCTACCGCCAATTAGTGTCGGTGATTCAACAGATAACGCCCCCTTCGATAGAATAAACAATAGCAAAAATAATCGTCGCATAATATTTTCCCCTTCAAAAGTTGTAATATTTTGACTATTTTATCACGTCTAATTGATGAGACAATGAGGGATAAGATGATTAAAAAAATAACAATCGCTTTTTTTTTATTGATGCAAACTAATATCCTAGCGATCGATTTTAATAACGTAACATTTTTACAAAATTATGACGGTGACACTATTAAAGTTAATATCAAAGATATTCCAGAACTTTTTGGTAAAAAAATATCTGTGCGAGTCAAAGGAATTGATACTCCCGAAATAAGATCCAAAAATAAATGCGAGAAGTTTCAAGCACAAGCAGCGAAGAAAATTGTTTATATGCAATTGTCTAACGCTAAAAAAATTAATTTGAAAAATTGCGTTAGGGGAAAGTATTTCAGAATTGTTTGCGACGTGTTGCACGATGATAAAAATCTGGCAACAGAATTGTTAAATAAAAATTTAGCTATTAAATATCAGGGAGGAAAAAAAATAGTTGTAGATTGGTGCAAAATAAAAAGTTCATATATTTTACAGAAAAAAGGGTAAATAAAATGGATGATATAAAAGAAATCGAGCAAATAAAAAATGAAATACAACAAATTAAAAAGTCTTTGAAATTAATTCACGAGCGCATAGATATAGAAGTTGCTATGTTAAAAGAAATAAAAAAGATCAGCGACAAATTATGCGAGACTAACAAGTAAACATCCTATTCTTCCACGAAATTTTAATTAACTCTTCTTTCCTATAAACCCCTAATTTTACGTAGCGGGTTTGATGATAATTTATAAAACAACAAAAAAAATACATATTATGTTTACAAATATGTATCTATTAGATACATATAGAGGCGTCGAACGAGCGCAAGAAGAAAAGGATATAAAAAAAATGACAATTGCAGATACGATTTATGACCAACTGGGAGCCAATAAATTTATGACAATGACAGGAGCCAAATGGTTTCAGGGACACAAAAACGGTTTAAGCTTCAAAATCGGTAAAAACAGGACTCAAACTAATCATGTAATTATTAATTTAAACGAGGCTAACGACGATTACACAATGATTTTTGAACGTGTCTCTATTGATAAAAAAACTTTTGAATGTAAACAAAAAATAATAGCCAAAAAAGAGGGAGTTTACGCCGACATGTTACAAACAATATTTGCAGACGTAACGGGATTATACACAAGCTTATGATTGAAATAATAGACAATTGCCAGGGGTGCGCCGCGATTTGGAGACGAATCGTTTCAAAAACGAAACTAAAACAAATGTTTATTTGTCGAATGTGCGGTTGTGTTGAATCAAAACGAATTGAGAATGTGATAAAAAATGAAAAAATTTGAACTACTAGAAAAAAGCGAAAACGGCATGCACAGAATAAAAGCCCTTCGAGATTTTGGCGAAGTAAAAAAGGGTGATATAGGCGGGTTTGTGCAGTCAGAAGATAATCTGTCTCACGATGGAGATTGTTGGTTATATAACGACGCTAAAGTTTCTGGAGATGCTAGGGTTTTTGGAGATGCTAGGGTTTTTGTAAATGCTATGGTTTCTGAAAATGCTAGGGTTTCTGGAGATGCTAGGGTTTCTGGAGATGCTAGGGTTTTTGGAGATGCTAGGGTTTTTGGAAATGCTATGGTTTATGAAAATGCTAGGGTTTGCAGTTATGCTCGGTTTGAAGGTGAAGCGAAAGGCAACGAAATAATAACATCATAAAAAAACTTAGCGATGAAAATATTAAACGATTGCAAAAGTAAAACAATATATATTCATAAAAAAAACATTTATAGCCTGGATTGTGTAAATAACAAATACACAATCATAATGATAGACGGGGATCATAGAAACATTTTGATACGAGGGTCTAAATCGCAGGCGAAAGATAAAATAAGTGAGATATTAAAAAAATGTTAGAAAAATATTTGATGGCAAATAGTGAAAATAGAATGGATTTATATAACTCATCTGAACTTAACTTTGATGAAATGTTGTTTCTGCATAATTCTTGCGATATCCCCCAAGCAAGTAAAAAATGGCCAATTTTCTGGAATGATTTTAAACGCCTAGCTCCATCAAATTACGGAGACAACGACATAATTATTTACAGAGGTACTTCTATAGAAACATATACAAAATATGGTTCGGGTTATTGTTGGACCACAGACAAAAATTTAGCTTTGAAATTTTCACAATTATGCTGTAGTCCGAGATATACAATTGTTTTCGATGCAATTGATAAAAATCCCTTACTTTTGAACGCAAAAGTCAAACACAGAGATATTATATTTCAGCATATAAACGATAGAAACGAGCAGGAAATTTTCATTGATCCTTTGCCTTATTATTATTTTCATAATTTTGTAGAAAATAAAGAAAACAAGTTAATTACAAATACAATTTAAAAAGTAAAGGAGTAAATAAAAATGAAAAGCGTACATATGAGGATTCCTGAAGAAACTTATCAAAAATTTAAATCTGTTATTGAAGGGGAAACAATAAGCGCTGCGGTTAATAGATTGATGAAGGAAGAAATACAATATTTAAGCAATGAGACAAAAAATGAAAATGATAGAGTTATAAGAATCATAAATAATAAAAAATATGATACTTCTACGGCTAAAAAGGTTTCCTCAAAAAGATATAACAGCGGTTTAGTAATCAATTTATTTCAAAAAAAAACGGGAGAGTTATTTATCTATTGCTACGGTTTAGGTGGTGGAATGATACATTTGCCGGATATAATCACGCAAACCCATGGCCAATTTTCATATTATCTCAGCGATTTAGAAATCGATGAAAGTACGGCGGATGCTTTTGATGAATAATAAAAAATAAAAAAAGTAATATAAAAACAAACTATTGTGTTAAAACAAAATGGGGCAAAAAATTAAAACAGGCATATAAAAAAATCGGAAAAATACGATGATAACTAATCCTGAAAAATTAACTATCAAAGATATTATTAATTTATTTTATCAGTACGAATACGAGATAGAAAAATGCGAGGTATATTATTTTAATTTAATTGGAGCGATAAAAACGGCAGATAAGCGCAATTTAAAGAGGTTAAATATTGTGTATCCCAATTTTTGCTATGTTTTCAAGCTTTGGTCGTCTGCTGGGGATTACGGAAACGATCTTTTTAGGGAATACAACATAGGACGTTTTTCGGATCAAAACGTTATTGATATACCCTATTAATTTTTATATTAAATATAATGTTAATAACTTTAGATAACACGCCAATTTAAACAAAATAAATTATAGGGTAAATAATGTTAGAACTAATAGACGGCATAAGTAAGCTATCCGGATATGATGTTATCGTTATGGACGAATTAAAAGAAAAATATCCCGATAGATTTAATAGTTATGGGGGTATGGATTATAAATGGTTTGAAAAAGAAATAAGAGATAAAAATTTTATCTATGTGAGAAAAGACGTTAATTCTATTGCCTTCTCACTGAAAAATGAAAAAAGAAATGGAGCTGATTTAAGCGCAGTAATCTCTTTTTTGGTAGAAATGATTCACGCAGAAAAATTAAAAAACGACGACGAGCAAAAAATAGAAAAATATAATAAAATATTGGATAATTTACTTTTTTCTTTTAAACATTTAAAAGAATTGCGCGAGGTAAAATAGTGAAGTACAAGCTTGGGATGACTCATTTAAAAATTTTGCAGGAAAGAATGTTACACGCAACAAAAAATCATCCAGAGGGGCCCAGTTTTGAAGCGTTGACGGATGAAATTATTGAAGTTAGAAAGGCTATGGACAAAAAAAATAAAAAAGAAATAATATATGAATTATACGACGTTGCTACAGTTAGCATGCGTTTAATTATGGATTTTGAAGACAAAAATAATTGATTTGGAAAAATATGATTGCAAACGATATTTATATTTCAAAAATTTTTACTGATAAAATTTATTTAACTGACAAAGAGAAAAAGGTTCTAAGCATTATAAATAATTTTTCTAATGATAAATTAATAAAGGTTAATAATTCTATCATGGAAATAGTTGCCGATAAAATCGGTGAAAATGTAGAACAAACTAGAAAGATAATTCTAGGAATCAAATCTAAAAGAAAATCTTACGAATTAAATAATAGAAATTTTGTGATGAAACAGGCGTTAAAAGATACGTGGGAAAGAATATACGATAAATAAAAATTTAAATTTTATTGGATATCATCACGTAAATTTTAAGGATACTCTACCTTTAAAATAATATTCTATTTAAGATTCTTTACTTTGTGATACCATTTCAATAAAATCAACAACGTATTAATAAATTAATCTTGCCGCCTAAAGTGAGGTAATGATGGAATGGGAAGAAACGGTTAAAGGCATTTGTTGGGAATCTGAGAAATACAAAATTAAACGTACGAAAAGATTTCGTACAAGTGAGTTAGTGCCAAAATCAATTCAAAACATGGGTCCATATTTGTATCATTGTTACGAAAAAAACGATAAACAAGACAAGTATATTGCACAAGGTTCAAGTTTAGACGAGCTGAAGAAACGATTAAAAAAAATGAAGAAATAAAATGGGTTTTAACGCCAGGATTGTTTTACCGGCCCCTCATTCCGGTGGCCAAGATAAATTCGTACATTGGAATGAAAAAACAGGAGTTTCCCAGTGCCTCGTTGCCCCAGCCGGAACGAAGGTGGGAAAATCTTTTGGTTGTTCGCTGTGGATTGCAAAAGAGGTGCTTTTAAACCCGAATCAGTTTGCGGTATGGGTTGCGCCTACTTATTCAAAAGCTAAAATCGGTTATCGATATTTAAAATCGATGCTAGATATTCCGGGAGTTGCCCGTTGTGTTGATGGTAAATTAGAAATTAATTTATCTAATGGCTCTACTATTAAGTTTTTGCACGGACGCGACGCCGAGGTAACGATAGAGGGTGAGGGCGTTGATTTATTTGTCATAGATGAATCAGGAAAAATTGATAAGCAGGTTTGGTTTTCGCTTTTCACAACGATTACGCAAACTGGCGGAATTGGAATTATTACAGGAACACCAAGGGGATTTAACTGGTACTACGATGTATATAATAAGGCTGTAAATGGTGATCCATTCTTCGACCATCTCACATTAAGAACAATAGACAATCCGTACAACGATCCGGAGGCTATTGCGAGAGCAAAAAGATTATTGCCACCAATGCTTTTTGATCAATATTATCTCGCCAAGTTTACGTCAAGCTCAACAATATGGGGATCTTTAGAGGACATTTGGGACGAAACAATTGTTCTTCCAGATCAAAATATTAGATTTTGGGTGCATCCAGAGGCCGAACAAAGAGGAAAAGAGGTTCATCATGGTATAGATTTAGCAAAAAAGAGAGATTATACCGTGATTTTTTCCACTAATCAGTTGGGAAGAGTTGTTGGATATGCAAGATTTAAAAGCGTTCCCTATCCACAACAAGCGAAACGAATTGAAAACTATATGAAAAAATTCTTTAGTCATACTGAAGATAATTTTATACGTTTTGATTGCACGGGGATCGGTGAGGCCGTAGGAGATTTAATCTACGATTTGAATATAGACGCCTCGATTACCCCCGTTACTTTTACAAATGCCTCTAAAGCCGATATGGTAACTCGTCTCACTTTAGCGATTGAGCAAAAATGGTTAAAAGCGCCGAGAATAAAAACATTTGAGCATGAACTGGCGACATACGAGGTCAAGGTAACTAAATCGGGCTTGCATTCTTACAATGCATCGCATGGGGAACATGACGATACAGTATGCGCTGCCATGCTATCGGTTCCCGCGGCTTATCAAAGCTCGATGAGTATGGAAGCAAATGAAATGCTGAAATCCATCGAAGATGATCCTTACGGTGATATAGTAGACAACAAGATTTACGAATTTGATGATTTTTTCGAAGACGACGAGTCAGAGGAAGAATTTGAATTAGAGGGGACATACGGATAATGTGGCCATTTACCGCACCAAAAACCGCCGAGACTAGATATAACGACGTTGCAACCGCCGACGCATTGGATGAACTAGGACTAGTTCAGATGAATCAAATGAATAAAGCGGTAGAAAATTCCCTAAAAAAGCATCTCGATCCCCAGCATTTAGACAATTTTTACGATGACCAGGGCGGCTATTTTCAGCCAGAATTTGACTTAGTATCGACTGCCGGAAGAATGAAAAGCGTTTATAGACGAGAGCCGTGGGTTAATGCCTGCGCAAATATTATTGCGAAAACGTTGGCAACGATACCGTTTGAAGTCGTTAACAAGTCAACTGGCGAAGTTGATAACAATCACCCCTTGAATCAAGTAATGGGAACAACAAATAGCCTGCAAGACTCGCTGACGCTAGAGTGGTCAGGGGATTTAGATTTAGTGCTATCTGGAAACTTTTTTCGGGTCATCATCGACAATCAAATTTTTCAGGTGCCGGTAGAATATGTGACGCTCAGAACAGCCACGACGGAGGAAGAATATAAAAAATTTGGCGCCATTTTGGGTATCGAAGTCCGTGCGATGCAAAACGCTAGCGTTTTGGAAAATCAATTTATTCCATGGTCAGACGTTATACACCACAAATTGCCCAACCCATTTACGCCGTTTATAGGGCTTTCGATGATAGCTGCGGCTTCACGTCCAATACTTTTAGATCGACATAAAAACGAATTTGAGATGGCTTTTTATTTGCGGGGCGCGACTCATAGCGGCGTTATCGAATGCTCGGAGGATGTCACTAAAGAACGTATGCGTCGACTTATGACAACGTTTGAATCGGCGTTTACGGGTCGACGTAACTGGTTTAGACAATTATGGCTTCCGAAAAACGCAAAATGGGTAAATTCAGGGCTAACAATGGCAGAAATGCAACACTTGGAGGGCCTACGTGAAAATAGATTGACTTTGCTAGCAGTTATCGGGGTTCCGCCGCAAAAAGTGGGCATTGTTCAGGACGTAAACCGGAGTACCGCCGAACAGCAAAACAAAACTTTTTATGAAAATACAATTATTCCCCTGGCGAAATTAAAAGCCGCCGGATGGAATAACAGTTCACTAGTAAAAACTAAGTTCAAGGGTGAGGTCGAAGTAAGGCCGAATTTTGACGGAATCGAAGAAATTGAAGGCGGAATTTTAACACGCGCCGAACGAGCTAGAGCGCTCGATAATATAGCAACATTAAATGAGCAGAGAGAAGTTGCGGGCCTAGCACCGCTTAAATCGACAGATCCGCGCGGAAACATGTTACAAGTCGAACTCACAAGCTTGGGATTTGCCCGCGGTTTGAACGTAGCTGAAGAGGATTTAGGACCGAAAGATCAACCTGTCGGCGATCTTTCTATCGTAGAAATCGGCCCAGGTGACGGCGAAGAGGCTCATACGCATATGGCAGAAGTCGACGCAAATGGCAACGGGCGCACAACGTCTACAAGTGACGGCCCCGATCATGAGCATGAAATTTTATCTGGCGATGTTCAGATAAGCGGAATGGATGGCCACTCTCACCCGCCAATTGATGAGAGAGAAGAAGACGAAGACGAGAAAAATTTTCAAAAGACTAAATCGGCTGTTATTGCTTCGCAGGAAGATATCGAAACGTCACAATCAAAAAAATATATGAGCGCATACCAACGTCATTTAATGATTAAATTGGAGCAATCAAAAAAGGCTCTTCGCAACCAGATTGATGTTCGTTCCTCGCTTGAGGAAACCCAATCGTTAAGAATTGCCCAATATAGAGCCGACGCGGTTCCTGTTCTCGTTCAAACCCAGGAACGCGCATTTAATAGCGCACAACGTCAAACCAAAAGTTTACAAGTCAGCCGCAAGCAGTTTGATTTTAGCCCGCAGGATGAGTTGGCTATAGAGATTATTCAAGATTCTACTAGAGCAGAAAAAAACAGGCTTTTAGAGCTTCGTAGCATCGAACATTTTTTAGGGATCGAGGAAACAGAAAACAACAATGTGATGAATATCATCGCAGATGGTTTAGAGCGAGGCGATACAACGGAGCAAATCGCTAAAGATTTGGAAAAATCTTACGGCGAACGCTACGGAGATCAGGCTTTTACGATCGCAAGAACCGAAACGCTTTTCGCTGTTTCTGATGGTCAAAATTGGCAAAAGGAAACCCTTGAAGTTGTTTTTACTGATGTCAAAAAGCAGTGGTTTCACGTTGGAGATGTTGGCAGTAATCCCGATGCTAGGGAACGGCACGCAGCGTTTGAAACCGAAGGTGTTAAAGGTGTTGTGCCAGGGGATTATGTTTGGATTGATTCTAATGGGTCTACTTTAAGATATCCAAGAGATCCAAACGCAGCGCCTAGCTCGGTCATAAATTGCAGGTGTAGTATTACTAATATTATCCCAAAAAACGCAGATTCAAACGCTTCACAAATCATAAATAACCAATAAGGACCACGCCATGGCTGTTAAGATCGTTGGAAAAAGTAAGGACGTTGACAGGTACAGAAAATACTTATACGAACAGGGGATCAATACAAAAAGGTTTGTTAATCATCTTCGCGCAAGCGGTATGCAGATCAAAAATAAACCTGATGATTTTAGAATTTTTAACACGCCCATACAAAAAGTTTTTGGAGAAAATAAAAAAGGTTTACTTGAAGAAGATCAAAAACTGTTTATTGCGGGAATCGCTAACGAAAAAATAACAGACAGAATGGATGAGGTACTAGAACCGTCGGGCGTTGACGTGCGTAACTATTTAAAAAATCGCGTTCTGTTAATGGATCACCTTTACATGACTAGTGCGGTTATTGGCCGCGTATATGATCTAAAAACGCAAGATAATGGCGTTCATTTTGAGGCATATATCGGCGATCCACAAAAGGCCGTCTTAACGCAACAACAAAAAGATGCTCGTAGCCTTGTGGCACAGAGGCTTGTGCAGACAGTTTCGGTGGGCTTTATACCTATCAAAATACAGGCGCCAACGTTCGACGATGATTACAAAATGATAGACCCAGCAATAATAATGGAGTGGGAGCTTTTAGAGCTTTCCATTGTTGCGGTTCCAGCGAATCCTGGCGCTGTTTTCGATTTGAAAAACTGTAATACGTTTAACGAAAAACAAACTAATAATAATAGCAATTTGACAAATCAAAAAAACAAATTGAAAATAAACAGCAAGAAGGCAGAGGACGACAATGGCAACATGGTTCAAACGCTAATTTTTGACAAAGAATATTTTAACAAAGAGGATGCGTTAACATGGGCCGAAGAACACGATTACAGTGTAAAAGAATGTGAAGAAAATGATAATTCATATATGATTATGCAACGTCAAAAGGAAGATTTTGAAGAATCATCCTTGAAAACTTTGCAAGTGCAAGACGGTGTAAAAGCTAAAGTTGGTAAACTAAAAACAGATATAAACGAGGATGAAGAAATGGAACAAAAGCTTGAAGAACTCTTAGAGAGCATGAAAGGAATTAGCACGCAACTAGGGGCTTTAAGCGATTCAATCGGGTCATTAGGCGACAATCAAAGCACCATACTAAGCAAATTAGAGGCTATTGAACCACCTAAAAAACCAAAAGAAGAGGAAGAAGAAGAAGAAAAAGATAAAATGCCAAAAGATGAAGAGGAAGAAAAAGAAGAGAAAAAGCCAAAAGAGGAAGAAGAAGAAGACGAAGAAATGAAAAAAGACGTGTCTAAACTTGCAAAAATTGTTAAATCACAAGCGCAAACAATAGACAAACTTAGCGAAAAAATGGACGTAATAAGCCAAAGTCTTTTAAAATTATTTGAGGCAAGTAACGGGTAAGCCCCGTTAATTTTTTTTTGTTTATTTGATTAATCATTATCGAGGGTTTACAAATGACCGATCATGTTCAAGACGATGCAACAAGCAAACTTTTAACAATGCTAGCTTCTAAATCTGCGCCCGCGCAAACGGGTAAGGCTATATGGGCCAAAGATTTTGAAATGATTAAAATGCTAGCAGTTAAAAAAAATGCGGGGACCGGAGAAAAATTTGATTTAACTCAGGTTTTTGGAAGAAAGATTGCCGACAACGATTATCAAAGCCACAGTGTACCGTTTAACTACGGTTCGCGTAGCTCCATGGCTTTCTCTCAGAAAAAATCAGCAGAAGGCTTTTTAACTGATGTTTTGGAAGATGTTCCTAGGCTAAGAATGTTGGCTTGGAAAAAGGCGCTTTCGAACGTGCAAATCCAGGCTCAAGTAAAAAGTGCTGCCGATGGTGCTTATACTCCCTATCCGAGTTTAGCTTTGATGAAAAGCGTTCCTGCATGGCAAACTTTTGAAAGTATGTCAAAAGCTTTTGACGTAAGCTCATTTGGGGAATGGATCGACCAAGTGCAAGCTAGATTTTTCTTTGAAGAGTACGAAATTCCATATTTGCTGGCTGACAAATTCGACAATATGCCTATGACTAGTCCGCTAGTTCGGGTTCCAGGAGCTTTAGGACTTTTAGAAGGCCAGTTAGAAAGCGACAGTGCTATTTTTAGCGAGCAGTCAAATACGGAAGCAAGTTTTGTTGTTGAAGCAAAAAACAACGTCGTTCATACAAAAATCACTCAAGATTTATTAGACGATTCAGCTCCGCCGCTTATCGAAAAGCAGCGTAAAGAAGTTGTTATGGGGATCGTAAGAGCTTACGAAAGAGCGATGCTTGATGGCGATAGCTCAGGAAGTCATATTGATGATGATACACAAGCGGGATCGGCTAAGCTTTTTACAAAAGGATTTAATGGTTTAAGAAAACGAGCTTTCGACAACGAAACAGCCGTAGGCGGTTCGGCAATCGTTTTTGACCATAACGACACGCCTTCAAAAGCGATGTTCTCAGGACTTTTGAAGAGAATGAAAAAGCAGGGCGTTGAAAAACGTGATTTAGTTTATATCGTCGGAAATACCGTGGGCCACGATCTTGTAACCGGCGCAATCCCAGAATTATTTACCGCGTTTGCTTTTGGCAGCGTTGCGTCAAACGTGACTGGCGATCTTCCCCCGGTGTTTGGTGTCGATGTTGTAGAAAGCCAATTAGTGCGTGAAGATTTAGAGACAGACGGCAAAGCTGATAATCCGACCGTGGGTACAACAACTTATGCCTTGCTAGTTCAAAAATCAAGATTCATGAACTTTATTAGACAAGCAGCGAGAGTTTGGGCAGCGCCTAGCCTACCATCTTCCGACAATATGTTAATGACCGGAAAAGCGAGGCATGCTTTCGACGGCGTACCGCAAAGCGCAGCGGAGCGTAGTGTTGTTATGGCTATCAACGTTAAAACGTCTTAATCGTGCTATATTAGGTTGATCAAACTCCGATGGCTCCATTTCCAATGCGGGATTGGGGTCTTTTTTTTAGGGTTTTTACCGTGGACAAAAAAAAACGCCAGTTTTCAACTAAGCGCTTTTTACGGGGTTTGATTAGAGCAATAAAAGACAATAATTTAGATCAATTTAGGGCGATTAGGCAATGCCGTTTTTAGATTTGAACAATGACATTAAGCCATATCTAGGGATTCCAGTAGCGAACACCGAATACGATAGTTTATTAACACTATTTCGCGATAGCGTTGAATCGGCGGTTTTAGCTTATGTTGAAACCGCTTTCGCGTTAACTCCCGTGACAAATGAAATCCTTGATAGTAATGGATCAGATACAATTGTTCCGCGAAATTCCCCAATTGTTTCCGTACAAGCTATTTATACTTCGGTAGAATCGGACGGTTCTGGTGGTAATTTATTAGACCCGGAATTTTATCGAGTGGACACGGACGGCATTACACTTAGAGCAATTAACCAGCCGCGCGGGCGTTTTTATGTGCGTATTGATTACACTTATGGATATGACGGGCTTCCGCCCGAAATTAAACACGCTATGCTTATGGCCGTAGATGCGGAGTTTATTCGCAAGCAGAAGAAACAGGTGGGGCAAGGAACAAGTTCTCGTTCTAAAAAAGATGAGAGCGAAAGCGGTGGCAATAGTGGCGGCGGAACAGGCTGGGATACAAAAGTCGGATTACCTTTAGAGGTCATAGCTAAGCTGCAAACTTATAAACAGAGTTTTGAATTTCCAGCTAGTCCGATGGCTACGAGGAATTTTTAATGGCCCGTTCCATAGAGCAGTTAGTCGATTACGTAAAAAAAACCCAAAACGCTACTTTTAAAGCGTATACGCGGGCTTTGCTTTCGATGCTATCCCATGCCGAGGCAGAAGCGAAAAGAAACATTACGCGGCAGTTTGTGGGAAGAAACGGAAGAAAACTAAGCGGAAGAATGCTTAATTCCGTTTTTTTTGATGTGCAGTTTGACGCTAGCAAGGGAAATTTGCCTATAGGTGTTTTTGGAACAAGGGGGATCCCATACGGACGCATTCACGAATATGGGGGAGAGATTAGACCTAAAAAGGCAAAACATTTATGGCTCAAGCAATGGGGTGGACGTGCTGATAAATTTCGGCGTATGACTCCAACGGAATTTATTAAAGAAAAAAATTCTAATCCGAAAGAATATAAAATTTTTATGTCAAAAAAGAATAATCTTATTGCGGCTTACACTCCGGCAAATGGTGACATAGTTCCGCTTTTTGTACTGCGTCAACGTGTAACAATACCGGAGCGTCCTTATCTTAGGCCAGCTCTTGAAACCGCGTTAAAAGATTTCCCCATAGGCATGAAAGCACAAGTTAAAAAACAATTTATGGGGATCACATGAGCGTAAAAACCCAGATACAAACCGACCTAAAGGCGCGTCTGCAAACGATTACCGAAGCCAACGGTTATCCGCTTACTGTTTACAATGTTTTTAATGATGCGATTCCCTTGGCTATGGATTTACAGGAATTTGAAGTACCCGCAATTTTAATTTTAAATGGCAAAGACACGCCCAAGCATGAACACCAATGGATAAGGGGCCAATGGCTTATCCATCTCCAATTAATCCATAAAAAAGCGGCTACAGATGAGGAAATGTCTATTTTTAAAAATAGCGTTTATCGGGCCATTTACGCCGATTCTCCTTCTTTAGTTAGAAATGGGGAATTTAGACGCATTGGAAATGCGACACAATGGCATATCGTGTTAGAAGACCCTGATTTAAATATGATCGACGTAAACAGGATGACTGAAATTGTTTTTGAGGTACAATATCACTGTCATCCAACACAAATTTGAAAGATTACGATATGGGACACTACATTATATTTATTGTTGCTGTTTTTTTATCTCAAATTGCTTTTAGTCAAATTGGGAAGCGAGTTGGCAAAGTTGAATATTATCATGCAACCGTTGGCACTGCGGCCCAGGATACCCTTCCGGCGATTAATGTCGATGCGAGAAATGTTAAGGGCTGGCGGATTTGTCACGATTCTGATTCAACGGCAAACTATTTGGCGATTTCAATTGGCGCAGATCCAGCGGCAGACGGAGTTAGAATTGGCGCTGGGCTTTGTTTTGATTGTGATGATTGCGGCGGGGTAGCATTAAAAGATAGTAATGTCAAAGCTGATGCGGCGGCGACCGGCTATAGCGTTATACAATTTAAATAATTAGGAGTGGCAAATGGCACAAAAATACAGAAGTTTGATTGATTTCGCCGCAGTGCTAGCGGGAAACAGAGAGGGTATAAATTTAGGTTTAGATGCTAGTTTGTTTCTTCGCGAGGAAGCGAGCGAAAGAGTTTTTAACCCGCCGCGAATTGGTACGCAGGGATCGAGTATTGGTGCAGCCGCAGCATCGACAGATATCAGTGCCGGAAGCGATGATAGTTTAGACGTTGCGGTTGACGGGGGCGCAGTAGTAACCGCACAACTTACAAGTTTAGCGGGCCTTAATACCGGCCTTTTAATCGAAGCCGAACTCGAACTTGCTATTAACACCGCACTAATTGCAGACGGTCAAGACGCTCGTGTTTGGGTTATGTACGATAACGGCGACGATCATTATGAAGTTTATTCGCAAAAAACCGGATCGACCGCTTCAGTTGTCATAACAGACGCGTCCTTAAATAACGTTGCTGATGATTTAAATCTTGGCGCAGCAAACGCTGGAACAGAAGCTGCTGGAACTGACGATCAAGACTTTTTTCTTTATACGACTGGCGGCATAAATTTTACTCAGCCAATCGAAACCAACAACCATAGAACTGGCCGTTTCCATAGCGGAATTATCAAATCTAAGAAGGTTGTCGAGTTTAGTATGGATGCAATGCTAAACATGAGCGGCAACGCGGGCGATTCGATCGATACGGCGCTTAAACTTTTATACAAATCTGTTTTTGGTAAGGAAACCACCACCCCGCTTACTAGCATCAAATACGAGCAAGGGCTTCCCAATTTAACGTTCTCAGTCGTTAAAGCTTCCACAATTTTTGGGGAATATTACGACGGAGCCTATGCAAAAGATTGGACGCTAACAGCTCCCGGTGATTCTCCGGTAACTCAATCATTTACGGGTATGGGATCGGACGGAAAAATAGCGGGAATCGGTGTTTTAAATGGTGCGGTTGCCGCTTCTGCGAGTGTAGTTCTTGATGCGACTCATTCACAACGATTTGAATCTGGCGCCAGGGTTATGATTGTCGACGCCGATGGCCGGACTATTAAAGCTGGTTATGATGGATCTCTTGCAATAAATTCCGTCGATACGGGAACCGAAACATTGGTTTTAAGTTCTGCAATTGACGCGAATAATGCCGATTTGTTAGTTTTCTGGCATCCTGGTGCGGTGCAACAAACTGCTAGAGATGCTATATTTACGGACCTAGAAGGTTCCATTAAACTAAATGCTTCCGGTGCCGCTATTTGCGCGACCAATATTGAGTTATCGGCAGTTAATGACCATATCGACTTAAGTAACTGTTTTGGGGATGATAAAAATAAGGGTTTTGCGGCAGGTAATCGCGCAACCTGGACATTATCAGTCACTTTAGATCTTTCAAATGAAAATATGGCTGATTTGGTACAAGCTAGAAAATTTGGCGGATTTTCCCCGGAAATTATTATCGGTGATGTATCAGGTAGACATTTAAAAATTACGGCTCCACGTTGGATTGTATCCGTACCGGCAATTGAACTGCCTGAAAACGGAACAACAAGCTATACATTTGAGGGTAATTTATATCAAAGCTCGCCTGGCTCTCGTGATCCAATTGCGATAGAATTTTTATAGTATTTCCTCTGTATCCTATCATTCACATTGACCTAATATATGCTTGTTTCTAAAATGCTAGAAACAAGCATTTTAATTATTGAAAAGGGTGATAATTTATGGCTATCCAAATGCCCGAAAAACGTTTTAATAGCATTAGATATATTTCAAGAATTGATAGTGCAATCGATAAAGAGGCTAGCGATCGAGAAGCATACGAAAAAGACCCGATGGGGAACGCAGACAAGCTTGTTTTAAAAGATGGACAAGAGCCAACTATTTTCGTTTTAAATTTTGAATTGAACTCAAAAGCTCACGAACTTATAAAAAATTCGCGCAGCAAAAGAGCTTCGTCAGATGGTGTTGAGCTTTCAATGGGTAGCTGGTCACAGAATGTTTGTCGCGTTGTTTTAAAGGATATTATTAACCCCCCAGGTGTTGAGGGGATCAAATTTAAAAAGGACGGGCGTGGATATGTAGCCGATTCGACTTTAGACATTTTAGAACGGCTAAATATTGTTGATGAAATTTGGACTCTTTACCTCGGCATGACTAACGAAACTCAGGAGGAACAAGAACACGCCCCAAACTGATTTCGGCTCTGATTGATTTACATTTTGCAGAGCCGAAAGATAAAAAATTACATGATTGTTCAATTTGTCCGTTATCTCAAAAGAAAGCTCGCAAATGTGAGTTACCCGGATATCAAAACGCCTCTCGGCCAAAATTTTCTGTTGATTCCCGTAGCGCTAAATATACCTTTTGCCCCGGTAAGGCTACATGGTCGCCTAGAATTGCCAAAACCTTTCTGGAATGTAAACAAGCCTATCTAACTGGTATACTTCCAAATGAGCAACCATTTTTGGAACAGTCGCCCATGTTTACCGCCAGTTATCCAATTTTCGTTGAAATATGGAAGGAACGTTCTTACGCGCGGGTTTGGGGTGATGTAAATAAATTCGCGGAAGAAGTTTTTAAGGTAATTGGCAAAATGTTGGGCGGGAAAAAATAAATGGCTATTAGTGAAACTTTTGAAATAAAAATAGCTCCGAATATCGAAAAAGAAGGTTTTGAACGTACTCAGGTAGCTATAAAAGCAATAGCTAAAGCGATGAAAGAACAAGAAGACGCTTTTAAGTCGATGAATGTAAGCATTAGCTCTGAAACAGAAAAAAATATTGCTATATCAAACGCCGCATTATTTGAAAATGTCCAATTAATTCATAATGAAATTAAGGGTCACGAAGAATTAAGCAGTAAAGTTGAACAAACAAACGCCGCTTTTCAAAAAACAATAGATACTTTAGGTATTTTAGCACAAGGCATAGGTTTAGCAGGTTTATTAAGAGTAGCTTCTGATTTTGAAATGATGGCGAAAGCTGGAAATGCTCTTGGTTCCAAACTCGCTATTTTAATTTGGCGTTTCAAAAATTTTAATGGTATATCAGCGCCAAGCAGTAAAACATTATTTAAAATCACAGAGTCTATTTTAATATTAACGCCCGTAGTGATTGCATTAAGTAGGACTCTTGCAGAGTCAGAAATAGCAATGATTTCATTCATTGGTCAAATCGGTATTGTTACTGGAATCCTTTTAACAGGTTTTACCGTCGCCGTTAATTCAGCGATTTTGTCAGTTTCTAATTTTGCTATCAGCCTTGGTGATAAATTAATTAGAAGAATGGAAATATTTTCTGCAAGTGCTGAAAAGGCAGAGCAAACAACAAGTGCTTTTACTTTTACAATTTTAGGATTTAATCGAGTAATAGGAGAATCTACCGGAACCCTTGATTTCTGGAATGAGCAAATTGACAAAATGGTTGATAATACGGCCTTTGGTGTTGCTGATATTCAAAAATCTGTAGCGCTACTGGTTAAAGAGGGGGCCGCATTAGGTTTAAACTATAAGCAAAACACTAAGCTTTTGAGAATTGCGGCAGACGTCGCCGCAGCTACTGGTCGGGATTTAAATGATGTAACCTTGCGAATCGTTTCCGGTTTGGCAGGACAAAGTCAGGGCTTGTTAGCGTTAGGTATCAACGTTAAACAATCCGCAATAGACCATAGCGTATTTGCTGAAAAACTAGGAAAAACAGCGACAGAGTTAAGCGATACAGAAGCCAAACTTGTTAGATTCAACGAGATTATAAAACAAACCGAGCCTTTACTTGGTGCTGCCGAAAATCAGCTTGATACGGTAAGAGGCGCAAACGATGCATATGAAAGAACCCTAGAAAATATCAGAATCAAATTAGGTGAAACTAATCAGGCTACCAGAGCATACCAACGAACTATAACTCAATTTGCTGAATCAGTTTTGGATTTACCAGATTCTGTTTTAACAATTATTGGCACATTTCTTGATTTCGGTGGTGTGATTTTAAAAATTATAGGAGTTTTAACAAAATATTCACTTACAATCGGCTTTGCCGTTACTACATTATCATTGTTAAATACTGTAATGGGAACTAGTATAACGCTGCAAACTATTTTAGGTAGTCTATTTGGTTTAGTCGCTGCGAAAGTCGGTGTTCAGGCTATTGCGGTTAGTGGTTTAAGCTCAGTATTTTTGAACCTCGCCATTATAACGAAAGGAACTCTATTAGTAGCAATTAAATTTATAATAAGCTCTATTGTTACCTTAACCATAAAAATTGCAACTCTTACAGCAACGATTTTAACTAATCCATTATTTTTAGCTGGGACCGCTATTGCAGCTAGTATTTATTTAATCGTCGAAGCAATTAAAGAGATTATAGACGAGCTTGGTTTATTTGAAAAAGAAACCGCTAATACTACAGGAGTATCGAGAGAGTTTACAGGAGTTTTAACGACACTTAAAAACGCTGCAAGGGCTGTTTTTGGGGTTTTCAAAGATTTAGCTCAGTTGATAGCAGTCGGTTTAACGGCTCCGGTGCTTTTTGCAGTCAAGGCATGGCTTCATATGAAAAAAGCCATGGCAGACAATAAAAACGAAGCTTTTGGCATACAGCAACAAATCGAAAAGGTAAACGCACAATTAGAAAAGCTTGGGGAAATTAGTTTAAAGGCTCAAGAAGGTTTTAGGGGTTTGGTTGCCGGAGGCACGGCACAAGCAGCGGAAAACCAACGTATTGAATACGAAAAACTTGGCAAAGCAACAGAGAATTTTGCATCGAAACTCGAAAAAGTAAAATCTATAACTTCTGAAGTAGGCGCACAATTTAAGTTATTAAACTTTGGCGATCAATTCGACAAAGCTAAAAACAGTATTGACGTAACTAGAACAGCATATAATAAATTGCTCGATTCTTTTATCAACGGCGGAAAAGATTCTAAAGTTTCTGTTGATGATTTAAAAAAAGGTTACGAGGATTTATTAGGAGCTTTTCAACAGGCTAAGGATTTAAGTCAACAAACTTTCGATGGTTTGATTGCAGGAGCTAAACGGGTAAACCTAGAGTTAATGAAATCGTCTGGTAATATTTTACAAGCTACTCGTATGGAAAATGAGGAAAGGCTTAAACTATTTGACAAACAAGTATCAAATTTAGAAAAAATTGGATTATTATCGGAGCAACAAGAAAAGCAATTAGCAGATGCTAGACTTGCAATCGTTAGAAAAAATCAAGCTGATATAGATAAAATTAAACAAAAAGCGGCGCAAAAAGAGGCCGATTTTTTTGCAAGAATGCAAAATGAAAACATAAATTTGTTGCAGCAAGAAAAGGAAGCCTCCGGTCAATTTGTAGCAGCTCAAAACATCGCTGGGATGATGGCATTACAAGCCCATGATGAAAAAATAAAAAGATTTGTCGAAGAACAAAAATTATTAGATGAAAATTTTAAACTTTCTAAAGCCCAACTTGATATTATCAAACAACAAAGAGAAGCAATTATAGCAAAAAACGAAGCAAATGTTGTGGAAGCTGCAAAAAAAGAGCAGGACGCCGCACAAAAAGCCGCAGGACCAGAAGCGCCGCAAATTTTCGGCCCCCAACAAGTTGATTTAATCGGAACAGCGTTTGGAGAGGGCGCGGAGGCTATAGCTGGTGCGGCTTCTAGTATGCTTTCGCCGCTTACGGCTGTAATGGCCGCGGCACCTATGATTGTAGGAGCTATTCAAGGTTTAATAGATTTTGTTCCAAATCTTTTAGACTCCATTGCGAATATATTTAACACCTTAACGGAATTACCGTTGAAGGCCGCGGAAGCTTTTTCAGGCTTAGTTGATTCCTTGGGCAATGTCTTAGCAAATTTAGCGCCAAATATCATTAAAGGTTTTACTAAAAACATTTCTACGTTAGTAAGATTAATTTTTGAAACATTGCCAGATGCTTTTACCGAAATGCCGGTGCTTTTAATTGAAGCGCTAATGGATTTTATTGGAAAACTCCCAGAATTCATTAAAAAATTAGCGATTGGATTTATTCGTGGCATTGCTACTGCTCCGATTAAAATAATCAAAGCCTTAGCCGACGGCGTACCTGTTTTGATTGCGGAATTGCTTAAAGCTATTCCTGAGGTGGCAATCGCCCTGGTTGATGGGTTAATAATTGGTCTAAAAGAAGCCGTGAACGCTCTAGCTAATTTATTCGGATTTGATGACCTTTTTGATATGCCAGAAATCGAAGAACAAATAAGTAAACTTTCCGACGATATCAAACGTGCTTCCTCGCAAATATTCCAAGTTTTAGATTTGGAGGCGTCACAAAGAGGTTTAGATGTAGCCGATCGCATTAGAAATGCGATTATTTCGAGTAGTAGCCGAGGGGCAGATATATTTTCAAAATACTGGAAAAAATTAAAATCCTGGTTTGAAAATAAATTTGGCCCGATTGTTTCCGAAGCTTGGCAGGGTTTTACGCGAAACGTCGAAGATCAATCGGAGGGTTTTGGAAGAAATATATCCGATCAATTTAAAGGATTTATTAGAAACGTAACAGACCAAGCCGAAGGATTTGGCCGCAACGTATCCGATCAATCTAAGGGATTTGCTGATAATATTGCGGTAGCTGCTAAGGGATTTGGTGATAATGTTGCTGTAGCTTGGAAGGGTTTTGCCGATAATGTTGGGGTTGCCGCCCAGGGATTTGGTGACAATATTAGCGTGGCCGCGAAAGGTTTCGGGCGAAATATTTCCGATCAATTTAAGGGCCTTTTAGACAATATTGCTAATATAAAAATTCCCGATTTGCCTGATTTGCCTGATTTTCCTGAATTGCCGAGTTTCCCAAGCATTGAAACTCCGAGTTGGCTTCAAAATTTTATCGATGCTGTTAGCAGTCTTACAAACTGGAGCCTGCCTTTCTCAAGCGGGGGCTTAGTGGGGAAGGTACAAAATAGCATACCTTCACCAGGAGGATACGCGGGTAAAGTAGTCGATACAATAATGGCATATAGGGCCGAAGGTGGCCCCGTAACGGTTCCAACAGGGACCACAAAAAACGGTATTCTATACGCTCAAACCGGCTCAATGGCTCAAGGAACGGATACAATCCCCGCAATGCTCACACCTGGGGAGTTTGTTGTAAACCGAGAAGCTACGCGAAATAATTTAGGGCTTCTTAGCTTTATCAATCAGAATAAAGACGCTGTATCGCCTAGAGCGCCGCAAAACAGCACGTTTAATATTACGATCAATGCTAAAACAAATTTAGACGTAAACACCTTAAGACGGGAAGTTATACCAGAAATCGAAAAGCAATTAAGGCGCAAATCCCAAGAGGGTAAATCGGTAATTAATGCGGCAGGAATAAGGGCTTAAAATGACGACGACGATAACGGGATATTGTGAATTTGCTTATCTAAATGAAGTCGCCTATATGGGCGGAAGAATAGATGAGGGGCTGAATACGCAAATTTCTATGAAAATAGAAATTAAAGAAAATGTTAACGCGCAAAGTTTACTCAAAATAAATGATGCAGATTTATTATTTTCTCAAATTGAAAATATAATCAATAGTGAAAATAATTTAAATCTACAAACTTTGATGAAAACAGAGTCTCAAAACGATTTAAACCTACAAAATATATTAAAAATAAATGATAGTCTTTCGGCACGATCCCAAATTGAGAATGTTATTTTTCCGCGTCTTAATTTAAATTCACAAACAGAACTAAAAATAAAATCAGCTAATAATTTAAATAGTCAGATCGAATTAAAAAATATTATTGAGGGAAGCAATTTAAATAGCCAAGTAAATTTTGGAACGTATCGGATAAAAGGGTGTGGAGGTTATTTAGATGTTTATCCGTATTTACAAGATGACCCATATTTAACGCCTAGAAATTGTGCTGAATTAAATAGCCAAGTCGAATTAAGAAAATACACTTTAACGTCGTTGAATTCACAAATTGACCAAAAAATTGAAGATTTAGTGTCGATATCCTCCCAAGTTTTGGCAATCGTTAACAGGCAAAATAATTTAGGTTCTCAAATTAATTTTCAAGCCGCGTCAAAGATTAACAGTCAAATAAATCTGTTTATCTATAATCGTACGCAATTGAGAATCCTATTAGATTTTCCCTCTCGTGGCACAACAGCTCTAGGGGGAAATAATTGGACCAGTGTTCAAGCTATAGCGCCAGGGGATTACAGCCCCAGCAATTTGAATACAGATATTATTGAACAGAGAACACAAACGGACGGTATAAATAATCTTTGGCAATTGCGTTGTGATACGGGAGAGGCAAATACCTTCATGGATACTGCCGCTATATTAGAGCATAATTTTACAACTAGTGCGCGGGTTGAAATACAGGGTAGCGACGACCCGGCTTTTGGAACAATAAAATTTACGATTGTAATGGAAACTGAGTTGCAAAATATGTATTACATTGCGCCATCACTGCCAACACAATCAGCAAGATATTATCAATTTTCTATCCAAGATCCAACTAATACAGATCCAGACGGATTAAAGATTGGCACTATTTTATTTGGTTCGGCAATCGTTTTAACGAAAAAGGAACAGTTTATAAACCCCGTAACTTTTGGAAAACGGCATTACAAAGATACGTTAGAAACGGAAGGTTATACTAGTTCTAGCAACGATCGAGCGCTCAGAAAATTTTTAAATTTGACTTTTACGCAGTTAGATATAAACGGAGGTAATTTTAAATCTTTGCAGGACTATATACTAACAGCTAAAACAGATTTAAAATGCTTAGTGATACCAAGACCAACAAAACCAAGCGCTTTAGCTGTTTTTGCTAAATTAAGCACGCTTCCGGATGAACAACATAACGCTGTAGATGATGATAATTGGAGAGTAGATTTAACACTAGATTGGGATGAGAGTCTATAAATGGGAACAAGAGATAGAAGGCCATATTTGTCTGCAACGACTTTGGATCAAAATATTTTGGACCAGTCTCAAGATTCTCTCGTTCAAAAATTGCAAATGATAGCCGATATAGAAACGCCGACGGGAACTTTGCGAGTATCTGATAGAGCCTTATATGTCGGTTCTACTTTTTACCCTAATCGTGCGGTTTTCCCAAACATCGAAAGAACAATAGGCGAATGGTTAGCGGGAACATTGCAATTTTCTAGCTTGGATGTCGTTTTAGCCAATGCAGATAAATCATACAGTAACATTTTGCCGGGTGGTTCTGATTACAATGGATTTATTAATAGAAGCGTAGTAATAAAAATTGGTTTAGGTGAAATTGAAAGCAGTTATAAAACTGTTTTCGATGGATTTGTTACCGATGTTGAAGGCTTTGAAAGAAGCTTTTTAAGTTTTAAACTTATTTGTCGCAATAAATTCGATTCAGTAAATACACAAATTCCAAACCAATCGCTTATAACAGATGATTTTCCAAATTTAGAAGATGAATTCGTTGGTTTAGCCGTGCCATTGGTTTATGGAAATTGGACGACAGCATTGCGAAGAGAGGGGTCAATGGTTCCCGCTTTTCCTGTGAACGGTTTAGACCCTTTAGTTAATGCAGGACTCGATCCACCCCACCCAAACGTAGGGGATAATGATTTAAGACTTGTAATTAGTTCTACTCCCCTTAATTCAGTTGATACCTCAACGGTAACTCTTTTTCGTGGGGATCAATATTATATTTTTGATTCGAGCGATATTTCTATCGTTCCTGGGTCAAACAATACAATTTTAGATATTGCCCAGGGAAATTTATCGATTGATGGAAACCCATGGATATACGAATCAGGAGACGAATTTTTTGTGAGATGCACTGGAACCGATGTTATTGGCAATGATGATAATATTGTGGATCAGGCTAAAGATATTTTGATTAGATTTGGCGGCGTGACGAGTTTAGAATTTGATTCCTCATGGTCCTATTTTGCCTCTAAAGCCGCTCCAGCCCAATCCGCTATAGCAAACATTGCTTCTCGGCTATGGTTGCAGGAGTCGAATAAAGTTATCGATACGGTCGCCGCGATGTTAGAACAGGTTCGGTTAGAGCCTTTTATAAATCGAGATAACAAATGGTCATTATCAAGTTTGCATTTTGATGAGATTCCAACAAATCCTTCATATAAAATTAGAAATTGGGATATAAGTTTAGGCTCTTTAAAAATTGTTACCTCTGAAACAAACAATTTTAACCGGGCGCAAGCCGACTATGCCTTCGATCCAGCTAAGGGCGAAAATAGTCGTTCGACGGCAATTTATAAAAATCAAGATGCTATTACGCAGGCAAATAATAAGGAAATAAGCAAATTAATTACCTTTCCTCAACTTTACGTTGAATCTGACGTTGAAAATCAATTAATTGAAATTTTAAGATTATCATCGGGATATACGGAATTTATCGAGTGCGTATTAACACCAAGATCGTTTTTAAAAGACATCGGCGACTATGTTCAGCTTGGTATTAATATTGGATCAGTGGAATTTAGCGAGGCATCAAATCCGATCGTTGGTATAATAAGGGATCTTTCGTATTTACCGGGATCGATGGGCATTGGTGCTAAAATTTGGGTTTATCAAATGCTTAATTTTCCCGGTTACGCAGGCCCATCTGGCACGGTGGCGGGATTTGACCAAACAATAACAAAAGAGGTTTAGATATGAGCGTTTCTTTGTTAATTTCCAAAACTTTGACCGGCGGAGCCGTATCCGATCCCCTAGCCGGTGGTTCTACTGGTTTAAATCTTGGACAAACGATTAACGGCGAGTTTGCGCCAATTTTGGATCAGGGAAGTAATCTAGGACATCAAGATTTATATATTTCTCACGATGCTACAATTGATCCCATACGTGATTTTTCGACATACGTGGGCATTTATTCTGGTGTGTACGGCGGGGCCAATAGTGCAGCAGCAGATATAGCGACATTAATTGCGAAAGGACAGGCAGATAACGAAGCGACTGCAAATAATTCTGATGGTTTTAGCTCAGGATTGCGGATCGAACATGCGGGCATAAACATCGGATCGCTTGGCGCTTCAGCATTTTTGCCTAGCCGCGCCCAGGTTTCCATCTACGGCAATAATGGGACTGATGGAATTGACCTAGCAAGCGCTTTCGATTTACATGTTGATGCTTTAGTTTATGATAATGCGGGTGTTGAGCAAGACGCTTCGGCCCCTCAAACCGGCGAAATAGGAATTATTGGTGATTCGACTTTAGGCGATCACGCTCATATCGGATTGCGATTTTATTTAGAGGAAGCCGCTCCAGATGGGGGCATATTGCAATATGATTTTACGTTAAGCTATAGTTTTACAGCTTGATATTTAGGGAATCAAAATGGATTCATTTTCTATTGAGCGGGTGCCAAAAAAACAGGGAATCAGACATTTAGGCCCTTTGCGATGGGTGTTTAAATTTGCGGACGGAAGGCCGGACAAAATTGGAGTTTGGAACGGCGCTACTAACAATTTTGAAGAGAGCGCCGCCTATATTTCAAAAACTGGTATCGTATACGCGGCTATCGAGTGGCAACCAATAGGAAAATGGGTAAATCATAAGTTATTTGAATGTGACGGCCATGATTATGTTTCTAGTCGTTGGATTGCGGCGACAAATGCAGGATGTGGAATAGGAATATCATCTGGTAAAAAAAAATTATCGAATGCAATTGTCGGTTTGATGTTTATAACGAGAAATAAAAAAGTATCTTGTTTTGTAGATGGTTCAATTTCCCAAAAGAATTTAAACGAGTATGAAAAAAAATTCAATTTACGCGAACATAGGATTTAAAAAATGCCAACGACTTCAACAGTAATAGGCCGATTAAAATTGGATCATCCAGACTTAGGACATGATCCAGGTTCAGGATTACATACAAAAATAAGAACAATTTATACTAAGCTTGCTGATAATATCGGGGCTAGATATTTTGAGGTTGATGCTTTAGCCAATGCTGCAAGTATTGATTTTGAACATAATTTTAAGGATTCGTTTTCCAATTTACGAGTTCATGTTTTTGATAGAAATGTTGGTGATGGGGAGTTAACAAGACTTCAATCCGGTGGCTCTCCCGATTTAGATGATTTAACAATCGTTGCAACACCAGGATTTTTGACGACTCAAACGAGAATAACTAATAATAGCGGTGGTCCTTTAGATTTATCCGTTATTATTTTTCAAGGCGCTTTTGCTGAAAAGTTAGATGATCTTTCGGATGTTGGAACGTTAAAAGCTACGCGGTCAAACGTATCGGTTGCTGGAAATGTTGTTTTAACCGATAAGGCTTTGCATCTTGTAAATACAACAGCAGCTAGAACGTTAACGCTCCCATCGGCATCGGCAGATATGTTTTTAACAATCAAAGACATATCTGGACAAGCTCAAACTAACGTCATTACTTTAGAGACACCTGGGGCTGAATTAATAGACGGCGGAGCAACGTTTGTGATGGACTCCAATTTTTCATCCGTTTCAGTTGTAAGTGACGGTACAGATTATTTTATAATTTAACATCCATGCTTTTTTTGCGTGGCTATTCGTGTAAAAACGAACATTAAAGGAAAGTCATATGGGTTATACGCCAAAAAATCCGAAGTTTAATTCAACCATTTTAAGTGACGTTGCAGCGGGTAGCGTTGATGCTCCCAAACTTGGCTCTCATAAGCTGATTAACCGCAACGGTCAAATATTTATCGTTGACGATACGGGCGCAGAAACTGAAGTTGGCAGCGCTGGAAGTGGCGAAATAAACTACATTGAAGAATGGAACGCTGAGACAGCTATTGCAAACTGGAATACTTATAAAGATGCGGCTCAAAGTACGCCCGAAGATGGCACAAACGGCACTGCAAACATTACTTTCACACGTCAAAACTCCATAGTTTTACGTGGCCGAGAAAGTTTTAAGATTACGAAAGACGCATTTGACAGGCAAGGCGAGGGAGCCAGCTACGACTTTACGATTAAGGGTCAGGATGTTTCAAAAAAGCTTAAAATACAGTTTGATTTTAAGACGGATAAAGATGCGGGTTATGCTTCCAATGACTTAACTGTTTACATTTACGATGTAACCAACTCAACTTTAATCACTCCGGTTGATACAGGTATTGTACGCGGTCAAAATATATTTCAAACCAGTTTCAATTCGACTACCTCAACTAGTTATCGATTAATTTTTCATATTGCGACATCAAATGCGAGTGCGTGGGATGCTTACATCGACAACATAATTGTCGGGCCAGGGATGACGAGTCAGGGTGCGGCTGTTGGGCCTTGGGAGCTTTCACCTCTAGCAAGTAGTTCGACTATTGCCGGCACCACAATAGCTGGCAGCGTAGCCTACTCATTTAGAGAGTTTAGGCAGAGACGAGTAGGTGACTCGATGGAGGTACAAGGCAGGTTTGTAATGGGGACGATAACAACGGCTCCGACAGGGACTCTGACTTTTACTAAAATGTTCAACGAAACCGTAGACACCTCTTTGCAAGGCTCCGCTACAATTATTGGCAATGCTCGCTATCTCGATGTTAGCGCTTCTGTACCAGATTACAGTGGGACTGTTTTACTTGCCGCAGGTGGAAGCACTTTGCAAGTGGCTTTTGACGGCGCAAATGACGGCGCAATTCCAGTTACAATGTCTTCGGGAGATCAGATTTATATCTATTTTACCGTACCCATAACCGAATGGGCTGGCAAGGGCATCGTGCCAATGTTAGCTGAGGACAATTTATCTGAGTGGCAAACGTTTGATTTAACATTGAGTAACTTTAGTATTAAAACTGCTTCTTCTACTGCTATGTATCGTAGGCTGGGACAAAACGCCGAGATCAAGTTTGTGGCTACTCATAATGGTGCTGGCTCTGGTGGTGATATTATTTTTGATGTATCAACCAATCTAGGATTAACACAAGATGTTTCTCAATATGTAGGCTCCAACAATTACTCATTAGGAAGCGGATTCGCTAGAGATCTAAATGGAGCATCCGCAGCAACAACAATAATCCCCAATGTCTACCCGCCGCTACCCGATAATATTTATTTTATTGAGGCTGACGGTACAGCCATAAATAATATTGATGGTTCGGACTTTTCAGATAATGATTATTTTTCCGTTTCCTTTAGTGTGCCAATAGTAGAATGGGCTGGCTCTCAAAACTCGCTTGTGGGTTATGCTGAAGCTACCGAGGATAATCTTGGGCTGGTTAAAAAGAATAAATGGCAGGTTAAAATTTTAGGATCAGATAAAACCACCAATGGTACTTTTCTTACTTTTAATAATCTGGTTGTCGGTAAAGCTTATCGTATTATTTGCCAAGCAAACATAATATGCGAGGTAGATGATACAGTGGGAATACAAATAATACATGATAGTAATGCACTGGCAGAGACAAAACACCGATTAGGGCCTGCAAGTGCTGGCCTTGCATTTGGAGATATGAACTCAACAACTATGGCCGAGGCTATTTTCGTCGCAACAGCCACAACAGCGACA
>Ga0070754_10000400_pt1 | contig 41596 bp, 33 predicted proteins | sample VirMetDEL_Sep_01_FD_75181 | JGI IMG/M metagenome (GOLD analysis project Ga0070754, IMG submission 75181) | Aqueous microbial communities from the Delaware River and Bay under freshwater to marine salinity gradient to study organic matter... | ecosystem: Environmental > Aquatic > Marine >...
GGTAATGCTGGAGCATACGGTGCTGTAGGTGGAGAGACAGGTGGCTATGGTACAGGTTATGGGATGGGTAACCTTGCGAATGTATCAAGTAATACTCCCATTGATAGGGAAGTTTTTGACCCATACCGAGACTATTCAACATCACGAGGCCAGTTACTGGCAGGTCGTGGTATGGAAGGCCAGCAGGGACAATTTGCTGGATTTGGAACAAAAAAAGGTGAGCATATGTTTGTAAACAAAATTGGAGACGAGATAATGAAAGAACTGACAGCACGCATTCACAAGGCGAACTGCGGTAGTACTGAACTGAAGGCCGATTGCCCAAAGTGCGGTAAAGAATGCAAGTGCGATGAAGCGAAAAAGGCTGATGACAAAAAGAAACCTGCCCATGGCATGGTCATTGTCATTGGTTCAAAGGGCGCTGGCCCCGGTCCTTCAAAAGACGGTAAGCGTGAAAAACTCGACTCTGAAAAGAAAGAGTGAATTTGAAGTCTGTTTACCTCTTCGCTCATCATGAGCCGAAGAGACAGCCCTCTCAGTTTCTTCGGCTCACCCAATTTAGTGATACTTAAATGCGTATGCTAACCTTTTATGTACGCTGTTGTCGTCGCATTGACGAGAGGGATTCAGCATATGCAGAGCAATCTTGAGCAAAATCGTGAGCATGACAAGGCCGAAATTCGGCTTATGGGACTCATTTTGACACAAGCCGTATCCATTGGTATCGCAGTCGGTATTTTTGATGCAGGTCTATGGTTGAAGTTGGAAGACCCAACACTAAACGGTGTAACTTACGCTATGGCTGCGTTTGCAGTACAGGGTTTGGCGTACTATCTTTTCAAAATGTTCTTCCAACAAGGTATGGACGAACGTGCACGTATGGCTTTGCAAGAACGGGACCGTCGAAACCGCTACCGTTCAATGGAATTTACCTTTGAGCGACGGCGACAAGACATGGAATTGCGTTTGCAAGAGCGACAGTTGGAGGCTGAACTTGAATGGATGGAGAAAAATCCCGGTAAAACACCGCCTTGGATTGAATCAAGGATGTACGGCGGTAGCACAGGAACCGTGAATTTCATTCCAGAAGAAACAAAGTCAGCAGCCCCTCTTAGTTTGGGATTGGATTTCAAAGAAGAAGACGAGCCAAAGCGTGTACGGGGACCAGACGGTAAGTTTGTGAAAAAGGAAGAGTGATGAACGTTGGGACGTATCTTCAAGACGCCGTCTGATGACGCAGTCGAAGAAACGTTACGTAGTATGCACATCGCCAACACTGTTGATGTCGCCTATGAACGAGGCATGGGATGGATAAAGGTCATCATCTTTTCAATAATAACAGCCTTTACGGTCAGTGGTTTTGAATTTTATACGGACTGGAATCTATGGGAATCGTCAGGGAATTGGCTGAAAGAGAAATTGCAAAACGCTGCTGATTCTATTTTCAATTGAGGTGATACAATGGGTGCAATGGCAGGTTCGGCTTTGGTTGGAGGCGTTGTGTTCGCTAAAGAACTCTACCACTATTGGAAGCCTCGACGTGTCGGCGTGTACGGTCCGACCATGGTCGGCAAGACGACGCTCGACCGTTACATGACAACGCCGGGTGAGATGGAAGAAATCCCGCTCGATGAGCGTACCAAGCATTTCAAAGTACCCGGCATCAATCGCTTCCTTCTTCCTCGCCCAACACGCAAGCGTGTCAATTACAAAGGCGTGACACGCGTCGTTTATTCTTCTGATATTGCAGGAGAAGAGCGTTTTTGGAATCTTTGGGTCGATGACATGGTCAATCGTCAAGTCGAATGCATTGTGTTTGTCTTTGACCACCGTTGCATGAAAGGAGGCGATGCTGCTGTTCAGGCTGTTGGCGGTTTCAAGTATCTTGTCGATTCTATCTTACATCGCCAGTACCGCTATCGTAACCTTCGTTCGTGGTGGAAAGGGAAGAAGTACTCACCGAAGTTGATTATGCTGGTAGCGAACAAGGCTGACCAGTGGTGGGATGACCAAGCCAACGTCCTTTGGCAACAACAGCGATTGGGTGAGCACAAGATGTTCGACCCGTTCCGTGAAGATTTGATTCGATTGCAAAAAGCAGGTGTTCCGACGAAGCGTGGTATGATGGCGACGAAAATCGGCTGGAATGTGGAAAACACGATGTTGGAATTATTGACGTGAGATGAAAATTATGATGCGATGGAGACCGGGCGGGTACGGACAAGTACCTCAAAACGATATGAATTTGGCGAACATGAGTCAGGCACACTTGGCTGCACTGGGACAACAAGGTAATCCAAGTCACGAGCAGTTGCTTGAAATGCAAGCGGCACAGCAGGGTATGAAACAAGTGGCGGAGAAGAAGAACATCGAAGTACCCAAAGTCAATTTTTATCCAAGCCGTCACCCTGACCCACGCAAAGGGCGTAAGCAGGACATTCGTCAAGCCAGAAAGTTGCTTCGTCCAACCAAGCGAAGCCTGTTCAATCCGTTGCGATGGATTTGGGGTCACAAGTACCGATACAATCGACAGAGCAACTTGTGTGTTATCGACGGTTGCAACTGTGAAGAGTTAATCAAGTATGATAACCTCTACTCCAAAATTTGTGACGAAGAATCAGGTAAGAGCCTTTGGGAGATGTACTGGCGTAATCCAGTTACACAGACACCTGAGGCATTTGTTGCACGAGAACAAGTTACGAATGGTCGAAAGATGAAAGGAACATATTGTCCTGAGCATCTTCATTTGTATCATTTGCTTTGCAAGTGGGAATCTGAGGCCGATAAAGACCATAACAAGACCCGAACAGGTATGAAAGAAATGGTCAAGAAAGGTGTAAGCACTGTCGCTGTACCCATTTCAATTGTCAAGAAAAAAGACAACACGCCTGAGTTCCTCAAGAAGTATGAGCCGTTCTTTGTCGAATTGGAAAAAGACTCCAAGTCACAACCGGGCATCAATCTCCTTCACTACAAAAATCCTGAAACAGGCATCAATGACGTGACCATGATTGTCTTTGATTTGCGCCTTTTCCAAAAAGAAATCATGGCTACACACCCAACACTCGCTGATGCTATTACGAATCTCGGCATCATGCAGGCACCGCTTCCGAGCACTCAACAAGATGCACAGGTGCCTGTTCATCAAATAACCAGTCCAACCAATGACGTTATGAATCAGGGTGACCTGCCCTTAACAGAGCAAGGATTATTTGTACAATGAGGAAGATACATGTTTGGTAACACACAGCAAAACGGAGCACTGAACTTGGGGGCAAACGGAGCAGGCGGTCAGCCTGCTATGAACAACCCGTTTGCTCAACAAGGAGGGATGATGCAACAAGCCGCTCAGAACCCGTTCATGTCAGGCATGATGGGCGGGGCAGGTATGCAGCAGAACATGATGCAGCAAAACATGATGGGGCAACCGATGATGCCTCCTTCTGAAATGGATATTCAGTTGGCATTGATGCGAACGGTCGCACCAATTGACCGCTTTATCGCAGGCACAAGTATGGTGACACTCGTTCAAATGTTCAACGACCTTGTTAGTTTCTCCGTCCTTGAGATTCTCAAGAACGCTACATTTGTTATCAACGAAGACGATGGTACGATGAAGATGGACGTTACGTCTTTGCCTAACAATCTTCAAACAATGAGCGCTGAAAATGTTACCAGTCAATTCAATGCTTTGAAGATGGCCAGTCAGCAAAACATTCAGCAAGTCGAGATGCAACAGCAACAGATTGCGGCGTTTGCTCAACAATCTATGATGGGCGGAGCGCTCAATGCGGCACTGGCTGACGAAGGTTTCATGAACAGAGCGGGTAGTGCTGCTGGTAACTTTATGGGCAAGTTTATGGGGATGAGATGATGAGAGCAAGTGATGGATTTTATGGACTTTCGACAACAGCGATGGAGATTTTTTCACCCATCAAGAGCGTCATCATTGACATGATTATGGTTCAGTTACTGGCAATCGTTGTCACACTTGGACTGGTCCTTCTCACAGGAGGCGAAAACTTGGGCAGTGACACTGTTGCTTACTTAGTCGCTGGGTTGTTCGGCGCTTTCTTCATGCTTGGCAGTATCTATTCCAAGATTTCTGAGATTTGAGGGAACGTATCTTCCCCACTTTTTCAGTGGACACTCGCTTGACGTAAGACTTGCTTTGACTCGCATCTGGCATCCGCACTCTGTGCAGCGATTGAACGTTTCGTTCCAACTCGGACAGGCTTTGCATGTTGCCATTCGTAAGTGCTTGACATCATCAGGGACGTAGCGTTTCATCAAAATGTCTCGACCAGCCCTTGAAAGACTCTTGGCTGTGTCTATAGACACAGGTACGCCCATGATTTTCGGCTGAATTCTGGGCAACTTCATGGCACACGCTGGTCGTTTTTGTTCAAAAGGGTTATCCGTGAGCATACCCTGCGATATGTCATGGGCGGTGAGCGTCAGACAAAACGTTCCTGTCCTTTCTGTCAGCACGAAGAACGTGATGTGTTTGAACAGAACATCATTGACGGCATCGCTACGCCTCAAGTTCTTGACAAAGACATGGGATGGAGAGCAAACACTGCCGAGCGACACATGAAGAATCACACAGGTGCTTATCACGAAGGTGCAAACCACTCATGTGTGGTCTGTACGCACGATGACAGGCGCTTTTTGGAAGTTGCTTACTTTGAAGGAGAGCGCACAACGGACGACATCGCTGAGGAATTGGATTGCAGCGAAGAGGCAGTGTATCGTCACATGAAGCATCACTTCCAACCGCTTGTCAAGAAGAGTTCCACAGCCATTGTTGCTGTCAAGGTTGGCGAAGAGATTGACATTTTACGAGAAAACGTACAAGGTCTTAACGGTAAACTCGCTCAATTCATGAACGAAACCAACATTCACGACGACGGTGTCATCGGTGACATGGTTCGTCTTCACAAAGAAGTGCGAGAAACACTCAAAGATTTGACAACGTATCAAGAAAAATGGGCTGAGCCAACGGCCAATATCGCCAACAACACTATCAATGTGTTGAAAGTGGAATTGGGCAAGGAGAGTCCTGAGGTTTGGAAACGTGTCAAAGCAAGTTTGCTTACACAATCCGATGGCGAAGTCGATGAAGACATACTGGAACTACTATGAGGTGAAATGAATGCCAATGAATACAGGTTCTGACACCCGGATGTACAGTCCGAGAAGCGAGTCAAACCTTGGCTACACCAAAGACGATGACGAGTATCGTCACGGTTACGGTGACCCTGAGCAAATGGAAGTCGCTCGTGACAAGAAGTTGCAAGAGAAAGAGCAACCGACAATGACCGAAGAGTTGCCTCATTTGCAAATATCTGTTCCAGAGCCTGCCCCTGAGATGCCTCCAATGATGCCACCGATGGAAGAAGAGGAGGAAGAAGGTATGCCACCGGGTGTTGAGAACCTTATGGCGGCTGACCTTAACGGCATGACAGGTATGCCTGATACTGGTAATTTGAGCATTGGAAACGCAACAGGTACAATGCCTGCTCCGGGCGGTATGCTTGCGACTGGTGAGCCGATGGAACATGCTTGGTCGTCGTTGATGAAGGAAGATTCAGTTTGTCCTAATTGTCAAGGAACGGGTAAAGACCCTAATCAAAAAGGCATTCCCGAACAAGGTATTGAACCCGGAGAATGCGAACCATGTGACGGTTCGGGTATGTATTGGGAGCAGGTACTACTTGATGAAAGAGGTTTTCCAATCGAATCGTATGAGGAAAACGACCCTAATTGGCAAGATAGTATAGAAACAGGTGAGCCAATGAACGACGCTTGGTCGAGTTTGATGAAGGCTCGACTTGACAAAGTCAAAGGTGCCAAAGACAAGTCATGGCAACAGCCTCAGTACGAAACTCAGCCGGGTGGCTCAGACATTACGACAGGTACATCCCGACGAGCCAAGTTACAATCTCGATTCCTCCAGCCTCACAAGAAGCGAGGTATTGACCAAGCACCTTTGAGCGTACATCGTACGCACTTGGGTGTCGAAACCAAACAACCATTGCGTATGTTCCCAGAAAAGTACGGTCATCAAATGGCAACGCAGGCTCGACGAAAGTTGATGGGTAATGTCCCGCAAACTCCTGCTGGTCACGGCGTAGGAGCCGAGCGAAGTTACAACCCAAAGGCTCCGAAGTCAGCACCATCAGGCGGATTGCCACTGACGGAGCCAAAAGCACCTATGGAGCGAGGCAAGTCGTTCGCAAAGTCAATGCGAGAGGACATCGAAGAAGTCCGCAAGAAGATGGATTACATGCGTTTTTCTCAGATTCGACGATTGTTGCAACAACTCAAAGACGCAACTGAGCGACAGGAGCGTAGACTCAAGGCAGCAAAGCAAGGCGGTCACGGTAACAACCGAGAAGCAGGTCATCGTGAAGCACAAGACAGTACGACTCGACCCGAAGGCGCTACCGAAGATATGGAAAACGACCCGAAGAATTGGGGCGCACCTTCGACACTCTTTGCAGCGAAAGGAAGTGGGAGGGTCGGTTGATGTTTAAGGTCCACTTGCCAGCAACGACTTATCTCAGAAAGAATGTCCCATTCTTCGGAACCAATCACTTTCTCAAAGCGTATCGCTCACCTCTGTTGAAAAGCGCAGGGCTGACATTCTTCGGACGAGGAGGTCACGAATTCCACAGTTGGGCTCCAAGTGATGCTGGTATCAGCACGGACCCCGACGAGCATGACCATCCGCCGTGGAACCACGACCCGAAGACAGGCGAATTGCTTGAAGGCGGTATTCACCCAATTGATTACGTTCACCGTGACTTGCAACAACGTTTTGGCTTATCGCCAGAGGCCAGTCAGAAAATTATTCAAAATGCCATCGACCGTTACAACAGCAAGCATCCAGAAGACGGCAACCATCACTTGCCGAATTTCGATAGTTCGCAATGGAGAAAGGTCTTCATTGGTCCTCACTACGACCATAACGAACAAACACACATGCGAAAAGTACGTGGTGCTGACCCTTTGTACGAAGACGGCCCTCGCCCATTGCTGACATACGCTTACAACCGTGGTAACGTCGATGGTGCATCAACGGGTCGCTGGATTGACAGTGGTTTTATTCACATGAACAAAGAACTTGGCGAAGTTTTGACAGGTTATGGGGTTCCAGAAGACTTGGCGAACAGTTTGAACTACGTCAAATACAACGCTCTTAAGCCCGGTAGTCTGAGCGGAGGCGTTGTTCAGTCGATTGGTAAAGGCGATTATCGAAAGTATCAGCAGTCAGGGCAACTTCCTGACCACTATTTGACAGACGAGATGCGCCAACAGATGTCTGATGAGCGATTTCATCCTGAAATACATGCACATCAATTGGCAAAGTTGCTTCCTGATGCATTCTTTCACGCTCCTACGGGTAGCGGTGGAGGACGTGGTGCAGGATTAACAGGTGAATTGTTGGGGCAACATCTCAATACGATGGGTGTAGACCACGGTTTGAGTCCAGAAGACCTCGACAAAATCGCAGGTACGCGTGTCATGAAGTATCTTTTCCAGCCAAAGCATCAGAAAATTGCTACAACGGGTACTGGAGGAGGCGCTGTAACCACACTTTTCAGAGACTTAATGCGTCAAATTGACGCTGACCATAACGATGAACGTTATGGTATGCATTTGAGTCACGCAAAGAATGCAAAGACTGATGCAAATCTTCCATTAGCAAGAGCAGCGAACGAGCGCTCAAAGGAAGTTGTAGCCCACATGAGCCTTGCTGCTCACAAATTGATGGAGCAGGGCATGTCCGAAGAGGACGCTATTGCTGAAATAGCGAGCCGTATGCGTGACGCTGATGTTTCCAAAGGTCGATTTCAACCCGAAGAGGGACTACGAGATACCATTGAGGGCGTTATCGACTTGATGCTGGGCGCAACAGGTCACGAAAATTTCTCACTCGGCAAGATTCCAACCGACCCAGACGCGCATCACTTGCGGACACCTGAGGTCGAGTTCGGACATCACGAAGCACCTGAGCATTGGGGTAAGCGTATTGTCATGGGCGACCATGAACTTGCTCCAATCGGTAACACGGTGCGAGAAGAAGCACCTTTGAGCGAGCAAGTAAGGGTGCGTCCACCAGCCGAAGAGCCTGCTCCCACTCCTGCACCTGCACCTGCACCAGCGCCAGCGCCAACTGCTGCACCAGTAGCACCTCCACCAATGCGTACGGCAACGCCGATGGAGATGGCATTCCAACAAATGCGAGGCTTGCCTCCGCAACAGACGTTCTTTGACGTCGGAACAGGTGGACTGGTTCAACAAGACCCACGTTTGATTCAGCGCTCTGTCAATGTCAGTCGTGGCATGGACGAGATACGAAAGAAGATTGGCTACTTCGATGGCTTCCTACGAGGTGGTAAGTCGTGAGCAAAGTGCTTGTAAGAAAGGCTGTTCAGGCACAGTATCCAGTAGGGGCAGGAGCGCCCATTTTGGTCGTTGGTGGAAATCAAGGACGGCGAGGTAATGCGAGGACACTCAGAGAAAGCGCTGGCGGTTTGGCAGGCGGTGCATTAGGTGCACTCGGAGCATTCGCTGGTCAGCATAGAAGTTTAGGTAGTCTGTTACAAAGTGCCATATCAGGTTCCGCACAAGGAGGCGCTATCGGAAGAGGACTCGGAAGAGTATTCGTGGGTCCAGAAAGTCAAGCGAGAGCCAACATACGTCAAGATTTGACAGATAGATATGCTTCGGCAAGGGCGGCTGGTGAATTCGATAGGCACGGTATCGTAGCAGGTAAGACACCAAGAACTCGTGTAGGTGCTATGCTTGCAGGACAAGGTAACGATTCGATGATGGCAAGGCGACTTTCTGAGTTGGAGCAAGCCAAGCAATCAGAAAAGGACGCACAAGCAATGGAACGACAGCGACAAGAAGGTCGAGCCAGAGTCATGGGAACAGAAGCGGCTCAGCGAGAAATGGATAGGATGAGGGCTGATTCACAATTCGGTCGAAACATGAGGAATGTTATATCCGGTATGCACGGCCTAAGTGACGAAGAAATATACGCTGCTGGTCAGCAAGGTGGCACTGCTGCTCGTTCAGGACAGGGCTCGGTACGTGTAGAGCCAGCAGGACCAACGCCTAATGTGAACGCTGCTGGATTACCTGTGCAAGTGATTGGTCCGAACACGCCTATGAATATGCTACCTGCTCCTTCCAATCTGGGTGATACGGCTGCTGGTGAAAATAAGCGTATGGACGATATGGGTAACCAAGCACTGGTAGCACAAGGTACGGATAATGCGCGTGCTAAAACTGTAGAGGTGACACCTCCTCAACAGCAAGAAGGCGACGTTCAACAACAAGAAGGCGACGTCGGTTCGGCCAATGTAGCGTCTTTTGAAGCATTTGAACGACTAAAGCGAGAAAAGGAAAAGCGAGAGCGAGGGTCGCAACAAGGTGACATGTCTGGGCAACAAGAAACGTTGTTTTGAGGAGTGATGAGATGTGTCGGACGTCAATAAACTCATCCACGACATGGACATTGAAATGTCGAAGAAGTCGTTCGATTACTTCTTCACCGAAATCTTGGACTTTGAGTTATCAGACCATCACAAAGATTGGCTGAAAGGGCTCAACGGTCATCGCTACTACTGCGTTAAGGCGTCTCGTGACCACGGCAAGTCCGTGTTTTTCATGTCGTATGCGCTTTGGATTGCAGCGTTTCAACCCAATACGCATATCATGGTGTTCAGTCACTCGTTGGAACAGACACTTGAACACATGCGTTTCATTCGCAACAACATTGAATCGAGCGATATTCTCAAACATCTCAAGCCTCAAGGTAAGCCTTGGGCAAAATCCTACTTTGAATTTACCAACGGTAGTCGTATCATGGCAAAGTCCGTTGGCGGTGCTACGCGTGGTTTCTACCCTGACGTTGTTGTTTGTGACGACATTCTATGGGGTACGACCGCTTCTGAACTTCAACGTGCAGCCGACTGGTTCTATACCGTTCTTCTTCCTGTTCTTCACCACACTGGTCGTCTGATGATGGTCGGTACACCGTTTTCGTACAACGATTTGTATGCCGAATTGGAAGAGAAAGATACGTTCCAAGTTGAAACGTATCCTGCTATTTTGCCAAACGGTGAACCGCTTTGGCCAAGTCGATGGCCACTTGATGCACTTAAGCAACGTGAAGAATCCATGCCTGCTATCAAGTTCGCTCGTGAGTATCTATGTGAACCTATCCACGATATGTCGAGCATGTTTCCTATGGGCCTGTTGGAAAGGGCAAGAGACAAGAGTCTCGTCTTGCTCGACAAGGCCGAACAAGAGTTTGATGAAAACGGTGATGCTTCTGGCACGTTCGGTCAGCACTTTATTGGCTGGGACCCAGCGATTGCAAGTGATGCGAGCGCTGACTACACGGCCATGAGCGTTTTGCGAATCTTACCAGACAGTGATGAGAAGCAGTTGGTGCATGTCGTCAATCAGAAAGGTATGAACAGTACGGCTCAGAAGCGACAAATCATCATGCTCAACAGTCGGTTCCGACCTGAACTGATTGAACTTGAAGGTAACAACTTCCAGCGTATGTTTGAGGTCGAATTGAAAGAGATGCGTGAAGATGTCCCTATCAAGACGTTTATGACAACTCGTCAGAAGAAAGAGAGCATGTTCATGAGTTTACTCATGGCGTTTGAACAAGGTCAAATCAAAACACCTTGGGGCGATGAACGGAGCAAAGAATACACACGCGCACTTGAGACACAACTCAGTCGCTTTGGTATGCAAAAGAATGGACGACTTGAGAGCGTCGGTACGCACGATGACTTGGCCATGAGCCTTGCGTTGGCAAACTGGGCTACAAAGGAATTCAAAGGAAGCATTGTCATGCTTGATGATTACCTCGATGGATTTGACCAGTGGTTCGGAGACGTACCACAGAGAACCGTAGCAGGAGCATCTTGGTTTACGATATGATTAAATGACACCAAAAGTTGGGATGTGTATGTGGCCAAGTCTGACAGTAGGAAACCCAAACGCTACTATCGACATGGGTCACGACGTGCTCACAGCCATCGCATCCAACCTCCTTGCACATCCTCACGTCGATGAGAACATTGCCAAGTCAATTGCTTCTCAGACTGTCATCTTTGAAGAAAGCGATGCGCCTCAGATTCACTACGCTCCTTTTTCTCCGACTGGTGATGGCTGGTTTGAAGACAAGATTGGCAAAAGCGCTAATCAAGTTATCAGAGATTTGCGAAAGGCACGACGTGTGTTCAAAGAAGACAAGTCTGAAATTGACCATCTCATCTCAACGATACGCACACTCAAAAGCACAGAGGTCGAAGCGACCCTTGCTACATTGCCGTGGGGCGAACCTCATCGAGATACCATGCGAAAAATGGGTTTGAGCGACAAAAACTTACGCTCGCTCCGTTTGTTCGGCAACACAAGAAAGTCGAGCATTGTACGAGCGTGCCATGTATGGGAGAGTGCCGAAGATGCACTGGCGAAACTCGATGAGTATGAAGACGTCTGGGGTGAAGAAGAAAAGAACGCATGGGTCACGGCCATGGAGATGAAAAAAGAAGCCCGACAGATTTGGAGGAACGCTCTTCATCAATTCGATAACCTTTCCAAAGAACAACAGAAATGGATGAGAATGGCAAAGGCCGAGATTGAAGAAAAGGGTGCAATGACAGCGAGAACCATTACCAGTAATCTCATCGAAAAAGGCGTACCACGTCTCAATTCCAATCGACTTTCCAAGTTGCTCAACATGTACGGTGAAGAGATTAACATCATCAAAGGTCATCGTAAAGGTGAGTACATGTGTGTTAGTCGAGAAGGTCTCATCATCAAAGACAACTGGGCGTATGCTGCTGGCTTCCTCGATGCCGATGGTTATATCACAATCACCGAACGTGGAGAGCCAAGGGCAGGCTTCATTGCGACAGGAGACAGGGGAAGAATGCACTGCGAAGAATTGCACAAACACATCGGAGCAGGTGTTCTCCAACTCGACCAAAAGGTGTACAAAGACGGGCAGCGTAGCCAGCATCGTGTCAGTTTTTATGCCAAAGACGATTTGTCAAAATTGCTGGACAAACTTACTCCCCATCTCCGTATGAAAGATATGCAGGCCAAAGCGGTCATGGCGTATATTCGTGAAACAGACCCTGTGAAGAAGACACAACTCAAGCGATTCGTGCAGTTCTCCAACCGAGAAGGAACAGCGAAAGGTGAGCGTTCTCTGCAAGACTGGGGCGTAGACCGTGACACTGTGATGAGTTGGGCGGAGGGATTGTGATGGCTGAAAAAGGCAGAGTAGGAAGATTGTTGGAAACGATTACGAATCCGTTCCGTCGAAGAACGACTCCTGAGCCTCAGATGCCTCTTTGGACAACGGGCATCCAAGAGCCTGTTCTCGTACAAGGAATTACCATTCCAGCACTGTACGCTGTAGCCAATGAGAATCTGATTCTACGAACTGTTCTGAGTACACTGCAACAAGAGATTTTTCGACGAGGATACCGTTGGGAGAAGCAGTTTCACAAGAAGTGCGTAGCCTGCGACAAAGAGCATCAGCATGACGTTGAAGTATGCACTGAATGCAACGGAGAGGTACGTGACCCTGAGCCTGACCAACTGGTGTATCCTCGATGGTTGCTTGACCAGCGCAACTCCATGGAACAGACCTTCATGGATGTATTGCGTGAAGTTGAATACGACCTTAACATCACAGACGATGCGTTCTTAGTACTCATCAAGGAATACTACATGGACCCTGAAACCAACGAAATTTCGTTTTACAGAATCAAAGAAATCGTACGTGGTGACCCGATTTTTATGCGTATCATTGCCGATAAGCGTGGTGTACGGGGCGGTCGATTCCGAGTATGCCCTATTCACCGAAACGAAGTCAAGTCGTATTCCGAAGACGACAAGTTCTGTCCTACGTGCAACACAGAAATGGAAGACGTTCATCACGTCAATACCGCAGGCTCAGGTAAGACACAGTATTATCTCAAGGGCGAAGTCATTCATGTAAGTAAGTATCAACCTTCAAAGTTGTATGGTCGCAGTCCAGTATCGACACTATGGCGTCAGGCCATGACACTTACGGCGATGGACAATTACATGTACACAGCGTACTCAAAGCGTAGAATACCTCGTGGTATTCTCAGCATTTCGACAGACAATCTTGAATCAATGAAGGCATTTTGGAAGGCTACCGATGAGAAATTGGAACGTGACCCGCATTACATTCCCAAGATTGCAACAGAGGGTTCTGGCAAGGGCGGTGTCAATTGGGTCAAACTCATGGACAGCCTTGAAGAAATGCAATACATTCCTGCTCGTGACGAGATGCGACAGCGTATCGCTGCATTCTACGGCGTATCGAACGTGTTCATGATGGACACAGGTAAATCAGGTGGACTCAACAACGAAGGTATGCAAATTCTTGTTACTAATCGCGCTGTCGAATTCGGTCACAAAGTCTACACAGAGCAGTTGTTTCCACGCTTGATGGAACAAATGGATGTAACCGATTGGAAACTTACACTGTATCCGAACGAAGAAGAAGATGAAGTTACACGTCTTCGACGAGACGAGATGGAAGTCAATATCGCTCAGCGCATGATGATGATGGGCTACCAGCCAACGCTTGTCGAAGACGCCAGTCGTGACATTCGCTTCATCTACAAGCAACCTGACCCTACACAACAACCACCTATGCCTCAACAAGGCGCACCTATGGGTGGAATGCAAATGGGCGGAGGCATGGGTACACCGGGCGCTTTGCCTTCTCGTAACATCCCTCCTCAACTCGCAGCACAGATGGGACGACAAGCACAAGTTCCGGGCGCAGCGAATCCCGGTGGTGAAGGTATGGGACTGAGAAATCGAGGTCCTGCGAGCCCACAGAATCGAACCAGTATGGGTGCAGGCGCTCCGTTTTCTAGCGTACAACAGCGAGGGGCACCGATGGGCGGTGTCCAACAGGCGTCCCAAAGTATCATTGATGCACGTAACCCAAGAGGGCAATAGGTAGTTTAAAGTCAAGGGAAGTATTGGAGATGAGCATGGACTTGAAGAAACTCGACCCTATGGCGAGAAAGATGAGAACACACGTAGATGAATTCTACAAGGCTTTGGAGAACAGCGATGGTATGTCTGCACGCAGCCACATTGCTGAAATTATGAAGTACGCTGACTATCTGAACCGAGACATCGACACGGTTGTCTTGAAGCAAGAAAGTCGAGCCACAGGTGTCAATGACATTTACGTCGGCGGTGTACCTGTCCTCAAGACAGAGGCAGTTCAAGGCGTTCACGAAGTTACGACCAACATCTTGCCGGGTACAATCCGCACCAACCGATTTGGTAAACTGAACCGACAGCACAACAACCGTACTCTGTGAGGTGAGTGAATGAGCGACAATGGAGAGGGAAACGTTGCTGAGAAACTCATGGGTGCTTTGATTAGCAAGATGGAGAGCATGGACGCAGGTATTCAAGTCCTCAAGGCCGAGAACCAACAACTCAAAGCCATGATTCAAAATCCTACGGCCATGCTACGAAAGGCAGGCTTTGTCTCTGTATCGACACAGCGACCGCAAGATGTAGTCGAAGACGGATTCAGAAATGACGTTGGCGACCTCTTCCTCAAGGGAGAAGATGGTGATGACATGTCTTTACCAACAACCAATGCCGAATTCCATAAGATGGAATGGGCTGATATTCACGCATTGGCTGAGCAAGCCAAAGACGCCGGAGCAATCGGCAACCCTATGGGAATAGAGTGATAACATGCGACCAAGATACGAATTAGCCAACGACAAAGCCTACGAACTTCTGAAAGCAGCAAAGACGCTGGAAGACCGCATCGCAAAGAAAGAGGGCAGTATGCCTGCTTACGAACAAAGCGAAGGCAGTACAGTAGGTCACGCACGCTTTGAGACGCAACCCGGAAAAGTCCATAACGCATTTTACAACACCAACAATGTCGTACCTGAGGTTGAAGACGTAGCCAACAAAGGCGCTATCTCTGAAAACAGCAACATTCTAACGGAGACTTCTCCGTATTATCCAACAGCATTCAGTACCACTGGTGCTCTTGAAAACACGGCAGGCGGAGACGGTCCAACCATGACCGACTTGAAAAAGTCCGTAGACCGACTATCCAGCCGTCTCATTTGAACGGCTGGTGATGTTGATGCGAGAAACCTCTCTTGATACACTTGACAGGGCTCGTGAAATCTTTACCAAGTCGTTGATTGACGGTATCGGTAAATCCGATGCTGCTGCTGATTTCTTTCTTTCAGCCGTCAGCGCTGAACGCAATGGTTACATTTTGAGCGAAAGCGATGAGTCACTTATCAAGATGTTTTATTCTGTTCTTCGTAAGGAAGAAGAAATATCAGGTCAAGCAGGTTCATACAATCTCGACGAAGAGGGTGATGTCTCAGCAGGTAAAGGAGGTGCGTTTCAGGCTGACGTTGGTCGTGCCATCAGCGCAGGTGCGGGTATGAATTTGGCTGATAACCCTTCATACAACGAACAACGCGTTGTCCCCCCAATGCCCGGTGAGTCTCTTTCAGGTCGCCAGTTCAAGACAGTCAATGGTGATGCTGATGACCCTTATCGCACACACAACTATCTCGGCTCGTACCTCAATCCACTTCATGGAAATATGCATGACATCGTTGGAGACTTTTATGTTCATTCCGATGACCCTTATGCACAGTCGCAAAGTGAAATTGACGCATACAAAGAAGCAGGTTGGGAAGACCACGCGAATGACAATGAGCACGACTTTCTCCTGAATCAGTTTCACTATGGTCGTCTGGATACCAAGCATGGTACAAATCACGCACTCTATGAACAAGACTATCGCAATTGGACGCAGCGCAATCAAAGTCAGTTGGATGAACTTCGTTTACGTATGGAGCAAGATGGCAAAACAGATGATGAGATAAGTCATTACTTGAAAAAACAGCACATCAATCAGAAAAAGGAGGAATGGAAACAGAACCTTGGTTTGATGGATTACCTGTTTGGCATGGAGTGGTTGACTCCCGAAGAGCGAGCAAAAGCCTATGCTCACATGGAAAAGCATGGCGGGGCCGATGCTTTGCAGCCATTGACGTTTGGTCGTCATGATGGTAACATTGATTTTATGCCTCGATTCAAGCGCAACTTTCATCAGCGATTTGCTGGATTGTATGACCATTGGAAGCGAGACCCTGCTGGTCCGGGTCATGGGATGGAGATAACGCACAAGCCTTTGCCTGAGTCGGCTGAATACGTAGAACAAGTTCACAACATTGATGCTATGGAACGGCACAACACACCCGGTAAACAAAACTCATACGCTCGTGCAATAGCCGATTTCAATTATAGATACGAAGACTATGCGAGAGTCAATAATCTTGCACGTCGAAACTTTGACAACTCCCAAGTGCCGTACATTTACGGTCGTACCAAAGGTGGTGCGAAAACGCTTGATAATATCGAATGGCAAAAGCGCGTTGCATCTGACAAAAAAAGTCCCACTGGAATTCGTAACAATCACATGAGTTATGAGATGATGAAACTCATGCTGGGTGTTGGCCCTGACGGACAGATTTACGAGGACGGTGAACACCCACTTTGGGGCGATTTATGGAGAAAAGACGATGCTGAGTTTTCACAAGACGAGGTTGATGCCATCATGCAACAGCGCTCTCGTACTGCAAAGCAAACTGCTGCGGCAGGAAGGATGGCCAGAAATCATGGTTCGTTTCACTATGGCACGTTCATTGACCCAAGCGTTTACGGATTCAACATTGATGCAAATGGCGCACCTTCCAACGAAACGCTTGCAACGTATTGGCATCGCCCATTTTTGGGAGGCGGGGGATTAGGTAAACATCCGAATGAGTTGTACAATCTTCTTCACCATCATACACTTAGTTACGTTCCCAAGAAAGAAAGTGCTGGTCGTACATACGACGAGGCTGGACAAGTCATTGAACAAGAAGATGACATCAGTGACGAATATGCCGAATATCTCGCTGGTCTTGACGGCGGAGAAAGTGAACAAGAAGAGCAAGAGATGGTTCCTCACTTTGAAGAAACCACCCTTGGAGCAAATCGGAAACAGCACAGTCTTTTGTTTTCAAGAACGGGTAATGCAATCACAGGTCGTCATTCGTACAGTGGTGCAAGCAAACACAGCATGTTACCGTTCTTAGGACCGTTTGGTCAGCAAGATGTTAATTTGTTTCAAATGATGGACCGCAAACAATTGGCAACGGTCAATCCGAAGGGTGACTCTATGGATGCGACGGCGAATATGAATCCGTGGAACGTTTTGTATTCATCAAGAATCAAAGGTGTTTCTGGAAACAACGCTCATACCGAGCGCCATACAACAACGGTTGATTCAGCGTTCAACAACAAGGTCAATCGAGAATATCATAACGCCAGAAAAACAGGTGACAGAGATGCTGCTGAGAAGGCTCACAAATCTCTTCATGGAGAGATTACTGGCCATCTCAGAACACATAATCCACTGGGTGCCATAGGCGGCTCAACGAACACTGAGCAGTTTATGAATTCTCAAGCCCATCAGTATCATTATCCCGGTTACATGTTAGGGTTTGCAAATCCTCCAATGAGCCCTGCACCGTCTGTGTTGGCGCACGATGACAGACGAATTCGACCTACCTTACGTAATCCCGATGATGTGCACTTACTTGCACGACGCCATGCTCATCCTGCTAAAGCCGAACTTGACGACGTTCTCGATAAAATCGACCAAGACTATCAATCGCGCATTAACTTGCCCGGTTTGACTGATGAGCAAAAGCAAGAGTTGGAAGAAGAAATGCAACGTCGTACTGACAGAGCACATTCCAATTTTAGAACGTCGATGTATCCTTCAAGTGAATCACTGAACATCGCACCTGACTTGGCAGGTGAAGGTTTGTTGGAAGGAAGGCTTAGTGAAGCCCAACCTTTGACAGAGGACGAAGAGCGATACTTTAGTTTGATTGAACAAGCCCAGCCGATGTTCGACAGATTGGAAGACCCCAATCTCAGTGACAGAGAAAGGGATGAGATTCGCCAACAAATCATACCTATCAATCTAGAGTTGGATGAGTTAGAATCCAGCCTCGACCGTTATGCAGGTACGATTTACCTACGAGGAGCAAGCGGTCATCAGAACACATTCTATGACAAAATGGTAGCCGATACCAATGCTATTGCTGACGCAGGGGTACATCTGAAAAACATCGCAGACCCTGAAACACTGGCTCAGATTTTCAATCCGAATGCTGACCACGCTACAGTAGAAGCAAACATACGCATGTGGGCAAAGATGGCGAACGATTATCTGAACATGGCTCCACATGATGCTCACGGTATTCACACCATGGGTACGGGTGAGTATTCAGAAGAAGGTTTCCAGCCTCACACAGACATTGGTCGCTCTGTAAAGCAAGCAATTCATCGTATGTCTGACCCGCTTGACATTACGCTTCAAGGGCTGGCTTCAACAGAAGGTGGGCTGGCAAAGGGTGTCGAAAACGCCATAGATTCAATCATGGACACACTCGGCTTTGACAGAGGCAATCCTCAGTTGCGAAAAACGGCGACCGAGTATTTTGAAAATACGGTCATGCCTCGCCTTGCTCAAACTGGACAACATGGCGCTCCAGTCATGACGCTTGGTCAATTGTTCAAAGAAATGTACCCTGACGTTGATTTGGATGCTGCGGTTAAGAGTTTGTCACAGACAAGCGGTGCTGCTACTCGTGATACCGATACTATGGCCAAGGTGAATGAACTGTTCCGTTCCATCGACCCGCGCAACGATGAACGAAACAGGCAACTCGGCATTCATCATCATATGGCGCACAGTACCGACGACCGACATCCAGAAGGTACGATGACGACCAAGGCTTCTCGGTTTGGCAGCGCAAAGAAGAAACGACAGCGATACATGGACGAGCATCATAACACGCAACAAAAGTTGAATTCAATCATTACAGGGTTCCCTGAACTTGGCGCTGCTGAACAAATCGTGGACAAGAAGCGAGGTTTGACACGCGTACCCATTGACCGCTTTGGTCCGAACTCGCATTCGGTGCACAGTTTGTACAACTCCGCAGGATATGCTCACGAAATGGGAGGCGAGTTTTCTCCGAACTTCGATTATAAGATTTCTCCAAACGGTGAAGTTTCTATTCGTCTGATGCCTCAAGGTAATCCTCAATTGTTGGTTCAGCCACTTGAAACGTTTTGGAACAAAGTCGCACCTGATGCTTGGTTGCGTATGCTACGTGGACCTGAACATCAAGAGGCAAGAGAAGGACTAAACACACAAGACAGAATAGGTGCACAGTTCAGAGTCAATTCTGTAGGACTTACACGTAACGCTGACAAAACCAGCGTTGGTAAAAGCGACATTGGACTGGCTGACTTGACCAATCCTGATATTATCCGCAAAGAACTTGGCAGTAAGATTCCTACGTTGCAACCAATGCATCGTATCTTTGAACTTGACGACCTTGAACAACTTCGTGGATTCTCAGGCGACTGGATTGTATCGCACATGCCTGACGGCGAGCGAGGTTTTGTCGAAAAGAAAGACGACGAAGTATCATCTGTTTTGTTTGATTTGTCTGACGAGGACAAAGACAACTTCAAGCAGGTTACTGATGAAGACTTCCACGTCGATGTCATCAAGTTGGAAGACGGCTACTACATCTTCGACGTTGTCGAGTTTGCAGGTAAAGAAGTACACGACGTTATCATATCCGACCGCATCAAAATTTTGCGAGGTGGTATGGAGGGTATCGAAAACGTACATGTTCCAAGTGCAAGCGATACAAGGTTGGCTGACGATGCAGGTTTGAAATCAGCCGTTGAAGATTTGCAAAAGGAATACGAAACGCTACTGTTGCGAGATGCCAAGTCCGTTTACATGGCAGGTGAGTTACGTCATCCAAAGTGGGTCATGCTCAAACCGGGTCGTGACGTTGTTTTACGTGTACTGGAGCGAAGGGGCAACGGTCCTTACACGTACAGGCTCGGTACTGGTCCGATTACTCAAGATGAACACATCGGTAACCGTGCGGTCGAATCGCAAGGTGAAACCTACATGGATGTCGGTGCAGCGTTCAACAGTCCTGAAAAGTTCAACGAAGGTGACCACGTACGTGTCAATGTTGCCAACGTCAGTAAGGTTGAGTCGGCGGAGGACAACACGGTGTACACATTGTCTGGTTCTGAGATTGTCGAAGAAGCCGAAGGTGAGGGCCTTGTAAGTCAAGAAACGCTGGGTATGCTCGCTAAGTCACTTGATTCGCAATGGATATGCGAAGTTCACCGAGCCAAGAGTGGCATTCGTGTTATCATGCCTCAGGGTGATGTCGTGTACAAAACGACAGAGTCAGGTGGAATTTGGACAGCGCACTCTCCGTTGGCGTCAAGCGACTATCTCATCCGCCTGTCTGAAAGTCAAAGACCTTACTGGAGTCCAATCGCAGGTGCATTGCTCAAGGCTGATGTCGAAATCAAAGAGGAAGTACACGAAAGTCAAGGTGACGCTAAGCCTCTCATAGAGCCAAAGAAGGTTCAAGATGCTGAGTGGTGGAACAAGAAACAGAAGCAAAAAGTATTGGTCAAAGGTCTCGCTTTGGTTGATAAATTCTTGAAGAGTGGTGCAGGAGCGGTAGGTCAATCGAGTACAGGTACGATGGGATTGGGCATTGACTACGCTACACCCATCGAATCACCGATGGGTCCAACCAATTTGAACGACGAAAAGACCATGCCAGACTTCGACAATCGCAAGCGTCCCGGCGAAGACGCTCCTATTGAGCCCGGAGAGGATGAAGACGACGACCCTAAACACGTTACCATTCCCACAGAAGGCGGAGAATTGGAGATAAGTAGCGACAAGGCCATCCTTCGTACTTGATTAAATAGTATGAGCGTAGTCTATAGAGCAATGGCAGTCACTGCACCACTACGAACTTCTCCTGTTTCTCACAGTGGAAGTATCAGTATTGTGAAGGCTGACAATGACCTTGTTATCGCCGGATATGCATCCGTCGAAATGGTCGATAAGCAGGGTGACCTCATTACACGAGGAGCCTTGAAAGATGCATTTGGGGAATTCATGAAGGCAGATGGATTCCGCAACGTACAACTCGCACATTCCAACATCCAAGTTGGACAAGTTATTCCTTCCTACACCGACTCAGATGGTCGTGTTTGGAAGTCTGGCGTCGATGATGCTGGTATGTTCGTTGTCATCAAAGTACGAGATGACATCGAAAAGGCACGAGAAGTTGCCAATGAGATTCGCAAAGGGGCCCTACGTGGTTTCAGTATTGGAGGACAAGCATTCAAGCGAATGCGAAAGAGTGACCAAGAACATGGTGACTACACAGAAATCTCCAAACTGGAACTTCACGAAGTGACCATTTGCGAAAAAGGCATAAACCCGGAGGCGACATTCCGTATATTGAAGGAGGACACACATATGAACGAAGACAACGTATTGAACGAATTATCAGGTGTATTGGACAGATTGAATGGACGACTTGACGCAATGGAAAAGGGCGAAATGCCAGAAGGTCTGAAAGAGCACATGGCTGATAAGAAAGACGACGACAAAGACGAAGACAAAGGTGAGCAAATGGCTGGCAAAGATGAAGAAGAAAAAATGTACGGTAGTGCAGAGAACAAAGGCGAAATGGCAAAGGGCGAATACTCTGACGTCATTTCCAGCGAATACTTGAACTGGATGGAAAACACCTTGAAATCTCAAGGCGTAGACATCGGCAACGCTCGTGCTCACTTTGACAACATCAGCAAGGCGAACCTCGGTAGCACCCCTGAACAAATCGGAGACGGTGCTGATTACTTCGCTGGACAAGTTAAGGGACGAGCCCAAGAAGGTGGCTCCCCATCAACCAACGCTATCGGCAAACTCAACAGTGGCGGTAGTGGAGAAGTTGCAAAGGGTTACCTACACCCAAGCGACGTTACTGCAAGCGACTTGGAGGCTGCTTACTCGGTTTACAAGGCTGCTGCACTTGAAGAGCAATTCAAGAGCAACTTGGGCAACGTCTTTGCTGACCGACTCCATAAAGAACTCCACGCTGAGGCACAAGCACAAGAGGCTGCTTCATTCGATGCACGCACTCCTCTCGCAAACATCGAGAAGGCTCTTGGTGACTTGAGTTCCCGAATCGACAACATCAGCAATGCTCCAGTACAGAGCGCTGATATTCGTAAATCCGTTTCCACTGTCGAAGTCCCGTCTACTACGGACCTTGCCAACATGGACTGGGCTGATGTACACGCATTGGCCGGGAGCGTCTTTGAGGCTTGAAGCCTGAGGGTGGAAAACAATTAGGAGATGAAAATTATGGCACGAAACTACATGAGAACAATCAACGACATGGAACGCTACTACTACGGAGCAGGAAGTTCTTCCGGCTATTCCTACAGTGGTTCAGAACTACTCAAGGCGGACGCTCCGCTTTTGAGCACCACTGCTGGTACGTACCAAGCAATCTACGGACGCAAGGTTTGGTCACAACTAAACCAAGAATTCAACGCATTCTCTATCCTTCCTAAGAAGCCTTGGGACCGAAGTGGATGGCGTGTTGTCACCGCTAAGCCTTCAAAGGCTGTTGGCGGCGGTATCGCAGAGAACGGTACACTACCTGACACCACCAAACCTACCTTCCAAAACGTCGCTGCAAAGCCAAAGACCATTGCTCACTCGTTCGACATGAGCGAAGTTGCAATCTTCCTTAACGACAAGGACGACGGTCTTGGCGACATCCGCAGTGTCTTGAAGGAAGAGATGGGTAAGCACCACGCAGAGCACATCAACGATATGCTTACTGAGGACGTCACAACCGTAGCCGGTAACGACTTTGAGTCACTTGACCGAATCACCACTGGTAACAACTCGATGACATCCGGTACACACTACGATGCAAACGATGAAGACATCTACTCCATCGACCGAAGTGCAAACACATGGGCTTTCGCTGAGGACTCGGCTGACAGTGGTTCGACAAACCGAACCCTTTCGCTCGACCACCTTGACGAAACCTTCCGTCTCATTTGGGAACGTGGAGGTAACCCTAAGGTTATGCTCACTGGATATGACACCTTGATGCGAATTCAGCAACTCCTCCAAGCGCAACAGCGTTTCATGGAAGAGAAGCGAGTTGTTCCTACTTTCAACGGTGTTAAGGGTGTACCCGGTGTCGAGGCAGGATTCATTGTTGCAACATACAACGGTGTCCCAATCATTCCAACGAAGGAGATGGCAAGCGACGGTATCAGCCGTATCTACATGCTCGATACCGACTACCTCTACTTCTGCACTGCTAAGCCAACTCAGTACTTTGAAAGCGGTATTGAGACCGGTGACCCATTCGCCATTAACCGCCTCGGTCAAGAGGGACTTTACCGTACAATGGGTGGAGTTTGGACTACTTTCTTCGGAGGTCAAGGTTCAATCCGAGACTTGTCTTGAGGGTTGATGGAGAAACAACACAGGAGATGATGAATTATGGCAACACGAACAGAAGAACACAAAGGCATTACAATTAGTTACGAAGACGGTGACTTTAGCAACGGAACAGTCGATGTCCTCTTGGACCTCGACTTGCGAACAGGAACCCCAGTCGATGAGACTGCGTGGTTGGACGGCAATTCCGGCGGAGACTATCCGGGTACCCTAACTGGTTTCCTCGCATCCAACTCTGACGGTAACGCTGCTGGCAGTATGCGATTGATAACAGTCGCATTTACACTTGCTGACGCTGATGAGCAAACGATGGTTTTCACATCAGGCGTTTCAAAGGTTATCGGTATTCTCGGTACTACTTTCGCAGTAGCCGACAAGGTACTATCTGCTACATTTACCAACGAAGGCACAGCCGCTTTCGCTAAGACTGGTGGCTCTCTACCGGGACTCACTCTTCACAGTGAAACTGCTGGTGGAGCAGGAACCGTCACAGCAATCGTACTCAACTGAGGTGAGACTTCTTGCCTACAGTAACCTACGTAGGGGCTACGGTATATCGTAAGCGCCCAGACAACAAAGACAGTTGGATTCGCAAGGAACCTGTCGAAGTCAGTCAGGAATGGCTTGACAAGTACAGAATTCCGATTTGCAGCAACCCAACTGCCTTCCTTGTCGAAGGCGACGAAGGTGTAACCGAAGACCTCGGAGAAGACGGACTACCTGATGCAGGCTGGACCAAGAAAGACATTTCTTCTTGGCTCGTCGCAAAGGGTGTTGAGTTCGGTGGCTATGCTACAAAGGCAAAACTGCTCGGACTCGTCGAGAGCACACTTAACCCTCCAGCACCTGAACCAGTGGTCGAAGAACCAGTGGTCGAAGAGGTGCAGGTAGAAACAACAACAACAGGAGATGAAGAATAATGGCAAACACAACAGCAACAATTGACCCCCGACCAACTTACTTTGGTGACCGAATAGTAGTAACAGGCAGTTATACTGCTGGTGATGGCGCTGGTGCAGTGACAATTGCACTAGCGAGTTCGCTTACCAGTATTGACGCAATCGTCGTCAATCCGAGTTCTACTTCTCCTCAACCAGTTGAAGAAGGCTCAGCAGGCGATGCATCCGACATCGTTGTCACACAGACGTTTGATTTCGCAACCTTCGCAAGCACAACGATTACAATCACTCCCGGTCAAGCGGGTGGCAATGTAGTCGCCGGAACTTTCCTCGTAATCGGTCGTCGCTGAGGTGACAACTGATGTCGGATACCAAAGTGTTTGAATTCAAACCTTCGGACGCCAAAGAAACTGGCGCAGCCGTTGCGGGAGGAGTTCAGAAGGTATTGGACGATTACACGAGCGGTAAGACTGTTGAAGGTATCACATCATACCTCATGCTGGGAAACCTCTATGTGGTAGTCGTAACCTCGTGATAACGAGGTGAAAGCATGGAGTCCTTCGGTAGCCTTGGCCTTGACGACATTAAGCGTTTGCAAAAGAGAGGCATCAGGCTCAACGAGTCGTACGGTGCCTCTGTCCGAACCGACGAAGAAGACCCCCTTGCAGGCGTGACGCTCAAGCAACGTAACCGAAACAAGAACGCAGGCGACGTACTGAACATTGGTTCAGGTACACGTTGCAAGCACTGCGGAATGCTTTACTTTTGTTAGGTCGATAAGTGCAGGACTTGTCACAAAGCAATGGACTTCAATCTCAGCAAGAAGGAGTGTTAATCGTGCCAGTTGTCTTTTCACCCGGTGAGCCTGAGACTCGACCACTCGACCCTGAGGCAATCGTGTACACGACAGGAGACAAGATTGGACAACTCCTTGGCATTGCTGCGGGTGAACCTGTAGACGGAGCGGCTGACGCAGCGAGCACAGGCTTCTACATCACAGGTACAGACTTGCGAGAGCATGGTTTTGAGAGCGGTGACGCTATCTTTGTCTACAGCGACCTCGACCCTTTGGGAACAGAATTCACAATCACTGCTCCAGCAGTTGAGGATGTAAGCGGTACCAAGTACGTCAAACTTCCAACGACCATCGCTACGCCTGCGAATTATACGACAGCAGCGAACACGGTCATTCAGAACAAAACCATCTTTACCAACGGCAAGAGTCGTGGTGTGACCAAGAACATCATCAACACACGTATCAGGGAGATACAAGACCGCATTGACAACTACACGCACAATGCTTGGCGACCTTATTTGGCAGCAGCCGAGTACATAAACTTTGACACATACAAGCCATATCGTCGTCGATATTATACGGATTACGTCGGTACAACGCCTCTTTTGTTCAGAAACGTGCAACAGATGCTTCGTATCGAAATATGGCAAGGTGAGGATTACACAGAGTTGTGCGGTGCTGAGGCTCGTGTAGAAGTCGTAGACCACAACGAAGCATCCTCGTTTACTATCTTTATGTCACCCGGAGGCGGTGGCTTTGCTAAACTCGGACAAGGGTCAGGGACACAGCAGTGGAATGCTTCGTTTAACAGAGTCACGACTGCTCAAAACATCGCTGACCTCATCAACAAAGAGAACAGGGTCAATCGTGGTAACGTAACGTTCACCACCAACGCTGACAGTCCAGACGGTACAACCTATACTTTACCTGACGGCTCATCATCGACAGGAACATCGTCAGTTCATCTTCATAACGAATTCATAGCCAGCGCCAATGCTGATTACGGCAACGGTAAAATCAAGATTACCAGTATGCAACCGACTAAGGGTGGAGAGCAAGCGACAATCGTACTGTACGACAGCGAAAAGCAGGACACTGCCATGACACTTTCACAAGTAAGCACGGTCACAAAGACCATGCAGCACAGTACTGCATCAGGTGGTACGTTTGCTGTCGCAGGTGAAACTGAATTTGCCGACTACGGTGTAGCAGTCGCAAAGAAAGTCGGTTCGACTGATGTCAGCATTATAGGATACACTGGCAAAGCGTTTGGACTCAACGTGACTGGACTTACTGGCGTGGTTTTGTTGGCAGGCGATGCTATAACAAATTCAGTAGACTACACTGTTACACAGCATAAATTCAAATTGGATTTGCGAGGTACTGACACGACGACTGTCGTAGATGCCGTTAGTGGAGAAACATCGAATCAAGGCATAGCCACAGGTGACCAAGCAAGACTTCGTGATTGGTGGATTGACCATGAGATGGGCATTGTTTATTTCAACAACTCATATCCTTTCTTTGAATGGAACGCTGTCAAGGCGACGTACATTTATGGCGAGCGATATGTCGAGAAAGCAATCGAAGAAGCGGCCACGAAACTTGTAGCGAGTGAACTGCTCATGGCTGATGACCGCAGTGTTCTGATACCAGAAGGTACACAGAACATTGACCTCGGCTCCAAAGCACAACTATGGCGTAGAGAAGCCATGGACATTTTGTCTCGCTACAAGGAAGTGGTGGCCTTCTTATGACGGCGGATTGGAAGGAACCGTTGCAAACGGTTGTTGATTTGCTCAAAGCCGATTACGATTCGGTCGCCAAGACTGGGTGGAATCGAGCCAATACGGACAACGTCAAGCCTATTGTCCTTGACATTGCCAGCGATGGGCCAGAGCGAGGTAAGCGCCTTGACCTTCAACGACATGACTACATTCTTTGCTACGAGACAGCGCTGAACGAAGAAGTGCCAGACTTGCTGTACAACTTCGTCACAACACGAGTGAACATCACTGTCGATATGCGTACGGTCAAGAGTCGCAGTCGCCTACGAAAGATGGAAGACGAAATGAGGCGAATCATCCACGTTAGTCGAAAAGGTGACGGCGCAAACTTTGACCGCATGATTTTGAAAGTACGCACGGATTTGAGCGACAGAACCAAAAAGTTGTTCCGTCACACCTTCCAAGTAGAGGTTGTCATACTGGCGGAGTTGATACCATGAGTGGCTTTGGTGCATACTACAAGGGTGACGTTTCCGAAGTCACCATTGGTCACGAAACTGGCTTGTTTGTTGAGCACGGTATCCCTCGTACGTGGAGAGCCACGGACAACACAGACTACACTGAGATTCAATTCCGTGGTACAAATAGCATCGGTAACGCTGGTATTTTTGAAAACGCATTGCCAATTCTCAAAGTACCGCTCGGTATGCTGATTGGTCAAAAATTGACATTCCATAACAGTGGTGCTGGTGCAGGGAATTATACGTCACACTACAACACTTCGCTCAAGAGCCGTGTCTATACGATAGTAGACCACACGCTTGCATCAAATGCTGATGGTGACAATGCTACGTTCATCAAGATTGTACCGGCCTTGCAAGGTTTCAACAGCAGTGGAGGCGCACTGGACAGTGCTACAGGTGATGCTATCTTTTTCCATTCGACAGGGCTACCAACGGTACAAGGTGATGCAAACTTCGCAATGAACAGCGCAGCAGCATCGTCAAAAGAAACCAGTAAAATTGATGGCTTTGTAGGACTCGCTTCTTTCATGACGCTACCTGATACCACAGTGGATTTGCACAGTTATCACGTCGTAGGTTTGGGGCGACAGGTTGCTGTTCAACAGACAGGCAAGGTTCATCACATGGGTGGCTCGATTGAAATGCCTATGCACAACGCCAAGTGGCTCTATTACAGCCTTGGTCGAGAAGTCGTAGACAAAGACATATGCGGTTCACGAGGCCATGCTGCAAGTCCAGAAGTTACAATTTACAAAGACGTTTCACCGGGTCAAGGGCATCTTGATGTTACAAGCACTCAGAGTGGTTCTATTCGCTTCGGTGCTGTGGACGCTGCTGTTGGTGATTACATCCTCATCAAAGACACCACGCTTGTTCCTACAACCACGTACAAAACGCCCAGCAAAGGTACAGGAGGTACACAATACTGGCCTCCTGATGCTGACGGTGAAAGCGGTCCTAACTCTACACTGGCAAGCGATGCTGCACATTTTGAATGGGCTGAGAGCAGTGAATGCCGAAGAATATCAGCCATCGAAGGCTTAGGTAGCAGTCGATTCCGAATCTATGTAGACGACCCATGGCAGTTCGCACACACTACCGGTGATGATATTGAACTGCGCGAATACTCCGACGATACGTCAAACGGTAGCCCGAATGTACGAGCGAGTCGCTTTATCCAAAACCCTGTTCACCGTCTTTTGTTCTCGGCTGAAACGATTCCAAGTTTCTGTATTGAGCATAGTATCCGAACACGAGACTTGGGTTCATACAACGCTTCCAGCGAATCGACAGTTGCTCCGGGTGACGCAGGTGACACCAAGCAAATGACACGCGTCTTCAAGGGCTGCAAAGTCGTTGAGTGGGAGATGTCTTCGACAGTGGATGCTGAACTCAAGTATCGTTGTGTCTTTGACGCTCTTGCTTCGTACACAGATACAGGACGACTTGAATCAGCGAACAAAGGTGACCGATACACAGCGCACCGTATGTTTCAGAACACAGCCACGACAGAGGCTGAGCGTAAAGCCAGTGGCATCGCCAAAGGCTCTGAGAAGCCGTTCATGTTTTACAACGGAACCGTTCAAGCCTTCGACCAAAACCTTGCTTTCATCAGCGCATTTGAACTGAGAGGTAAGACAGGTGTTGAACTGTTCCACACCATACAAGGTAATCCGATTGCTGAATCGGTTGATTCTTCGACAAACATTAGCCTCAAGCAAGTACCGTACGGAGGCACGCGCAACGCAAGCATCACTCGTGAAGGACGTGAAGAGTTTGAAATGGAGATGACAGTCGCTATTGAAGACCAGAATCTTTTCCACGAGTTGCGCTCTCATAACCTTCAATCAGGCACAGTCGGTTCGACAGGTGGCACCATCATGCTAACGTTTACCAAGCCAGTGACTGCTGACGGCGCTCACGACGAAGACGAAACGCCTACGCTTAGAATCATCATCGACGATTATTACATCACAGAGTTTCCTATTCCTATGCCTGATGACAAGGGCTTGCTGTTCACAAAGATGAAGATAAAGCCTCAGAATGTGAAAGTGATAAGTATTGATGCCGATTACCATTGTTGAGGGGAGTAGTATGCCAATGCGAGTATGGACGTCTTTGAACCAAAGATGCCACTACGTTGCCTACCCCATCAACGACGAAGAAGAAGAGGGTGGAGACAACCTCTTCGACCCAGAAGCAGGAAGAGCCAGCGATGACCCGTTCGCTCATCTGAAACTGGAGGATGCTCCCGATACGGCAGTATCCGACGAGGAAGTGAGTAAGTATGTCGGAGGAACAGAAGAAGAGTGAAATAGAAATAAACGGACTACCTTATCAAATATCAGCGAAACGCTTGACATTTTTCGATATACAAAAGGCAGCACCGTTGTTCATGAATAGTAATTTTGATTTTTCTGATTACTGGCGATATGCTTTCAGCAATTGGTTGCTGTACGACGATTACTTCGACGTAGACAACCTGACTCCTGAGGAGGGCAAAGCCCTCGCTGAGTTACTACCTGACCCTTCTCAGATTATGGATTGGCTCGTTTTTCGGCCAGCGAAGTCGGCAGCATCAAACAGTTCGTTCATGGCCGACCCGTCCGCAGCAGGCTTCGCTACCAACGAGAAGGGATGGAGTACCTTCTGATGACGCATTACAATATCACTTTACAGGACGTGAGAAATTTGACAATACAGGACGCTAAGCAACTTCTTTACTGGGCGCAGGCAATGCAAGGTGAGGAACAGATGGCTGACAACGCAGTTTATTTGGGATATGACACAGTCCCTCCACTGAGGTGAGACCATGGTAGACGGAGAAATCGACCCCCGCTCAGTTGATGCGATGGAGAAATTCAAGAATTACAGCAAGGAAGCACAGCAAAATATGCAGTCGCTTCAACAACAAATGGACAAGTTTACCAACTCGATGTCCATGACGAAGATGCATACAAAGGACCTGACTGAGTCGCTGCGTAACATAGGTAACACACAGCCCTTCCAACAGATGGAAGAGTCCATCAAAGAAGTCCAAAGCGGACTTGAGCAAACCATGAATCGCGCTCAGGCTCCTGCTGGTCCTGCTAACCGTGAGCGCATTACGCCTGTCAATGAAGGTGCGAGTGCACCCAACGTTACCGTCAATCTCAAGATTGACGTGAGCGGTGTCACAGACAAGACAGACAAGCGTACGCTTGCGAAAGAAATCAGCGCCATGGTAACCAAAGAATTGCGAACAAAGATGGGAGGCTCATTGACCCAAAGCGGGTTCAATAGGAGTGGTTAGATGGTCGATGAAGGAGAGCGAATGCCAATCCGCTTGGTGCAGGAAAACGGTGACACTATCTCGCTTGATGCAACGAGTGTTGATATTGTTGTCGCACGTACACAGAGCAACTTCGGCATTCCTTTCTATGACGCTAAGAAAATGGGAATCGACCTCAATCAAGCCAGCGTGAACATCGAAATACAGGGTGTACTTGCCGATGATGATGGCCAAGAACAGACCGCTCAAGCAACAGCCACGCTTGATTTTTACCAACCCCAGCAAATCGTAAGTTGGGGTCAGCCCATCAACCCCGGTAGCGGTGGGGTAAACACCGGTCCAGTTGCGTCTGGCTTCAACATGACGGGTTCCACAGCAGGTGTTGCAGCGAGTGTAACAGGCATCGCAAGCGGTATCGGATTCGGTGGTAGTTATGGCGGTGGAATGGGCGGCAGTCTCGGCGGAGGTGTTACCGATTTCAAAGACTTGGGCAACCGTATCTTACGCTATTGGCATGAAAAATACATTGACTTACCGATAGGTTACAAGGTTGAACAACGAGAAGTCCAGTTGCAAAATCCAGTACAGACCAACTTGCAAATTTGGCTCAAGGGTGATGCTCTGGCAAGCACGCTCGATACAGGTGACAGTGTTTCCAGTTGGACTGAAAGCAGCAACGGTAGGACGGCTATACAAGGTACATCCGCAGCACAGCCGACATTCAACAAAGAAGAGAACAGCATTGTCTTTGACGGCACCAATGACTTTCTTTCAATACCGTTCAGTCCGTTTGCAAACTCAGAAGAATTTACCATCTTTGTCGTAGCCAAAACAGACGACAACTCAGGTGACCAGCCAATTGTGAGTTCAATTCAAGGTACGACCGTAGGTGGAGACGCTGCTGGGTATGCATTGTTTTTCGACAGAACAAACGAACACGCTGAGGCGTATTGGCATGAAGGCTCGACGATTGAGCAAAAGGATACTTCGGGCTCTGGTAATGTGGATGTCAAGAACGACAAGTACATTGTAGGTTACATTATGAGGGATACAGACGCCGATTCTCAATCAGACGAAGTTACTGTTTCTCTAAACGGCAATATCAGAAACAACCAAACAACAACTGGTGTAGGGTATGTTCCTGCAACTTCGGCAACACTCAACATCGGTAAGGAAGGCTCTTCGTTTTTCAAAGGGCACATCTATGAAATTTTGATTTACAACAGCGACCTCACTACTGACGACAGAGAATTAGTCGAAGGCTATCTTTCTCGCAAATACAATGTCACGTTGAGCAATTCGCATCCGTATAGAAACTTCCTTTATTCAGGAGATGTGCTACATTTGCGAGTAGGATTTGACAAAGAAATGGTTGGTAGTGTCCAAGAGCCGTATGGATTTTTGAACAGAGACAGACCAACGCAGTTGTCAATTGCTCCACCTACAAGTGCAGGAGCAACCGTCATCACAGTCACAGGCGACCCAAGGGAATACTTTGAGTTGTCTGAAACAAACAGACCTTATGTCATAGAGTTCAGAGAGCCAAGTGGTGCACTCAGACAAACGTCTGGTAATCGACTTTACACTGGCACAGTGACTGCTGTCACAGCGAATACAATTACTGTGTCATTGAGTCATTCAGGTGCTACGCACAATGTAGGCGACTTCATTCACATTAAGGCTGTCAATTATACGACACCTGATTTAAGAGGTTCACGTAACATACCTCGCTTAATCATACCTGTCAAAAACTCTGACGTGTTCAACGACAAAGCCGCTCCTGAACAAGCAGTCGGACCTGAGTTCCCACCTCATGAAAACGGGGGTGTTCGTGATGATGGTAACGGTATTAAGCGAACCGATGAATACATCACGTATCTCATTTCAAAAGCGATTACAAGTTCTACGATTGACATCGGGCTCTCTGTTAATTCTTCAAACGAAAAAACGCTGGACAAAGCGTTCAGTACGTCGATTGGACAATCGTATCACGGTTTCAATACACGACTAACCATCACACAAGTGTATCCTTCTTCGCTGGGCCAATTGTCCGAGAGCATCAACACATCACTTGGTGTAGGTCAAATGCCAGTCACACAGGGCTTTTCAGGCGGACGAAGTGGTAAGCGTGTAAAGAGTGGTGGTGACAAAGTGCAGGACTTGCTGGGTATTTTGACAAACAGCAACAATTACACAACCAACCCTGACGTCAATGCAGTAGGTGACGCTCTCGATTTGGCCATTGGCTTTTTGAGCAATCAGGTCAATTCGCCTGACGCTCAGGGTGATTACATTCACGGCATACAGATTCCATACAATTCACTCGCTACCAAGGGCAAGAATTCTCTTGATAGCGATGTCGCCCAGCGAAACTTCTTCGTTACGACTGAGGGCAACACTGCTGACAAGTTAGCAACTGCTAACACAGTACATGCGTCGAGAACGTTTGCTCGTCACATGGAGGGTCATATGAAAAACGGCATTAGCGGACTGGTTACTGATTTCTACTTTGCTCGTGATGCTGAAATGAAGGCATACGACTTTACGCTGACGTTTACAGCAGCCGACATTATCTTGTGAGGTGAAACTATGGCAATACTGATTCGACTTGTTGGCGGCGTAAATGGAGAGGTCAGCACTGACCTTGTTGCTCAAAAAGTCGAAGTAAACGTCGATAGGAACGTCAGTGCGTTCCCAACGCCGAACAACATCCTCAAGCGATTTGCAGTCGATACCAACATCCCCAGAATTACTGTAGAAATAGATGGCATTTTGATTGACGATGAGGGGCTCGGCGTAGACGCTACAGGCGTTACGACCAACATTGAAACAGCGATACCCAATCGTATTTTGATTAACTTCGGCAGCATTATGCCAAACGAGCCGTTTTCTCCGTTCAATCCTGTCAGTACCGCCCATGCGTACGTCACACTCGGAGTTCGCAAAGCGGATAAGATATTCCCTTCATTTACCAATTCTACATTTCTGAGAAAAGGCGCTACCAGTACGCTGTTGGGCTTGACAGGTAGTGGTAATGCTCAGTACAAGGCGGTAACAGGTAACAGAACAGTGCCCAACGTACCGATTAGAGTGGGGTTGAAGTTTAGCGGAGCGCATAGTGTCGGTGCAACAGGTCCGCTTACAGTTGCAAGCAACTTATCTCTCAACGGTGTGGTTCAGACGATTTCTGATAACACAGACGAATTAGCAGCCACTGCCTTGCTGAACATCGGTGACCGAATCACCAAGAGCGACGGCACGTTTCTTGGACTGGTCACTGCATTGACGACAACCAGCATCACATTTACGGATGCGCTTACGAATGCTATCTCTGCAAATGACGTTGTCTACGTGACCCCCAAGGCGTTTAACAGTCGCAACGAATTTGTTGGCTATGTCACAGAAATAAGAGACATGGCAACTGGTGCAGCAGGCTCACTTTCAGAATGGCGAATTACGTTGTCAGGTAACAACGAAACTGAACTTGTCGAAGGTGACGTCATTACTGTGAATCAATCAAATGATTCAATCTCTTCTATTTTGGATGGAGAGGCTATCAAACTGATACCGAGTTATTGGTTAGAAGACCGTACGCGTAGTCCACCGAGAGGGCGACTGTCGAGCAGTATTGACTTCTTGGCCAGTGACGATGACAACCATCGACTAAACGGGATACGTTTGAAATTCAACAGCAACAAGACATCGACACTTCTTGGAGGTTCGGATTTACCTACTGTCCTTCATACTGCTACGCATTTCAGTCGAGCAGGGACAAACATCGCTGCTTCTGACCGTGTTGATTCACAGTATTATGATGCAGTCATTGACGTGCCCATCGGTGGGTTGGTCGATACAGCCGACAGCAACCCTGCTGTAAATTTGGCAAAGGTCGTCGAACAAGCCTTGACCGACAGTACGTTGCTATCGACCAACATCAGTTCGACCAAACTCACACCGACCAACGACAAGACCTTGACAGATGTATTCGATGTAGAGCGTAAGGAGTCGGTGATTATTCTCACACAAAAGTATGTTGCTGAAACTCCGATTGCTCATCCAGAAATTTTCACAGCAAGAATCAAGTCGTTGTTCAATCCACAGGTGTTTCAGTCAGACGGCACGTTTAGTACACTTGCCCGACACTCCGCAGGGGACAAGGCTCAGAACCTCATCGGATTGGTTTCCAATGCCGACAAAGCGGTAGACTTGTTCCGAGGCATACAGATTCCTTATGACAGCCTTATCACAAGTAGCGGTATCAACGGTGTGGCTCGTAATTTCTTCCTTACATTCGGTAACGTACCTGCGAGTGAAAAAGGCTCATTGAGCAACACACGAGCAGCGTCGGCATCAATGAACAACCTCATACTTGACGCTTCGGCTGTTGGGGGGAACATAGCCGATGCAGGCACTCGTGAGAAAGGACTACTTGAAGGGTTGATTGACTATGCTATTCCTGAGAGCATACAGACGTTCACTGGGTTCTTGACAAGTGCTGCTAAAGACATGTGGGTTGGTCTTGGTGACAGGAGCGTAAGTCGTCGGAATGACGGAGGGATTCGCATTATCCCAGAGAAACTTCATGTGCGATATGATGCTGGCAACAACTACTACGCATTCAATCTCGTTCTTGTTGCCACAGACTTTGTGATAGGTGTATGATATGACGCTAACAATTGACCCCGGATATGGATTGAAATTCAACGGAATTAGCGATAGCGTTCTTGTTCCTGTCAATCAGAAAACAATCCACGGAGAGCAGCAAGAAGAGCGAAAATCACTGCCCTCGTCGCTGGCTTCTTTCACGTTGGAAACATGGTTCGTACCTGATTGCGGAGGTGTCGTCTTTGAGCAAGAGAACGTTATGCGACTTACAGTAGGAAGTCCGAGCAGTCCCGCTCCAGCGACGTTTGAAATCAGCCTACGCAATCAGTCCAATGGACGGAATGCTATCTTCTCACTCAGCACAGCAAAACCAGTCACAAAGGCTAACGGTCGAATTGCTTACTGGGATGGCGTCCTCTACCCTGCTGCAAGCGACACCAACGACGGTTACTTGGCTACAGATGTTGAACGCACGAACGTAACTGCGTTTAACGAAGGCCATCGAGAACTCATCAACGCTACTGTGTTGTTCGATGGTAGGTCCATCTCTTTGCTCATCAACGGTGACTTGGCCGTTTCGCAAGAACTGGACGAAGTACACGAACTTGTCACTCAGAAGAACGTCTTGTACCTCGGAGGTAGAGGTGGTGATTTCAGAGGTACTCTTGAGGCTGTGCACTGGTCAAGCGGTGTGTCTCCTTCTGGATACCAGCAATATGCGCCTGTTAAGAGCGATAACACACTTGGACTTTGGCGATTTGAAGAGCCTATCAATCCTATCAGCCTCATCACAACGACACCTTCGATTACCGCATCGACGTCCAGTGCTACTTCGATAAACGTCGGTACGACAGCAGCACAGGCATTGGTCGATGAGTTGAGCGGTCAGAGTGGATTGACAGCGATGGATTTCACAGCAAGCCCGTACAGTCAAGGTTCGTACAAGATACAGAAGTACACGGCTACATCATCGAGTGACATTACCATTCCCAAAGTACCGTACAACATCATCGTCAATCCGTTGGGTTACAATCTCAAAACTGGTAAGCCAACGAACAAGGCACCTGAACGAATGCGCCTTCTTAGCATAGACGCCAGTGCTGGAACCATCACTGTAGATTCGATTCATTTGGACTTCGCAGGAAGTCCTACAAACGGACGTCGTGGTCCTCTTATGAATCACGATGCTGGTCGATTCGTCATCATCACAGGCGACTGCATTGTCGATACTGGGAAGGGTAACGAGCACCAGCCGTACGGTAGCGGAACGCAGTTTTCACAGCGACAGGGACAAGTCTGTATCGACGAGAGCGATTATGGAAACAACGGTATTGTCTTTTCACAAAGCATGGCAATTGACAGCCACGAATACAACAAGTTCTCAGCGAGCACGACCAATATGGGCAACGATGTGTTAGCAGGTCACTGTGGTCGGCATATTCTCAACCATGTCAAGAGTCACCCGTTCATGGGTACATTACCGCCAACTGAATCGCACGATGTCGAGAAGAAACTGGACATCGGTAGCGATGTCATTTCTGCCACATTCCCATCTCAATTTTCTGATATTCGTTCAACTGTACCGATTAACAGCGTCGTTTCAAGTTACGATACACATTCAACGTACAGAATCAAGAGTGTGGAAAACAAAGGATTTGTCAATGTCGTCGTTGAGAACGGTATGGCTGATATTTCTGAAAGCAAGCGTGCAATGCTGGCTATAGGTGGAGACAATTTTGACCCTACACCTTTCTTGCTCAAATCGGTGACTGGTAACTTTGAACAAGGCGATACCAAGTTCATGATTCCATCAACAGAGAGCCGAATCGCTACACTTTCTTTGCCTCGCCTTACGGAGTTCAACTACGCTCCTTTCATTCAAGTTCACTACAACGCTATCGACTTTTCAGGCAACAACTTCACGGTAGGTGCTACTTCAAGGCTTACTGCTAACATAAGTGGAGGCAACACAGTTCTGACGCTACAGAGCGTCAAGTGCTTTGGCAATGACGGCGAGACCATTCTTTCAAGTTCAATTCTTATTGGTGATACGCCTGCTTCGGCTACAACTGGTCATTTTGCCACCATCAACCACAGCGCCAAGACATTGACATTCTCATCAGCAGCCGACGCAGGTTTTGTCACATTGGCGACAACTGATGCGATTGTCAAAAAGACAGATGCAAGTCCTATGCTTATGGTGACCAACACCTACCCAGACGTCTCTACGGACTTAGGTAGCGGGTACCTTATTCTTGATTTGATACTTGAGTCCATGGCAATTGGAGACCTCGTTCTACGCTCGCCCGGAGGCATCATAGAATTTGAAGAGCCAGATATGTTTGTCTTCAACGACGGTGAGTTGGAAGGTGAACATTCAGAAGGAACAGTTGCCGAAGACAAATTGGATTATTCATTGTCACCTGTCAATTACCTACCTTTGAATTCGACTGACCCTGTACAGAGTGCGCCCAAGGCTATACCAGTTGCTACATCTGAAATGCAAAGTCGAGACTCTGTGTTTCACAAGGTCTTCGTACGCACACACAAGTCCAACATAGGTGAGTTTGAAGAAGTGGCCGGATTGACGGTACAGAAATCAACCAGTGGCGAACGACGGCGAATTGGTGTTCTCGTCAACAACGCCTTAGGTTATTCTTCTGGAACCACTACGGCTATGCTTGTCGATGGCGTAAGTGACGCTACGGACTTTATTGCAGTGGGTGACAGTATCTACAAGTCCAACGGGAAGAACCTCGGAGTAGTTACTGCTGTTACAAGCACGAGCGTTAGCATTGGAGGAGGAACATCGGACGCAGTTGTTGATAACGACGAACTCTTTGTACAGCCTCAAATTACAGGCGTAGGGACGACAAACCAAAGTTCGTGTGTCCACGATTACTTTGACATCATTGAGCACACCACGCTCAACGGTAACGTTCGATTGGTCATACAACCGAGCGACAGAGCCAGATTCAACCTTTTGTCAAAGATGAACGTTTTAACGGAGAATGCCAACTACATCAGCATTGAAAGCCTTGTTTCTCGTGGACGAGTTGTTTCGTTTGCTGACAACGCTGACGGGCATACTGTCATGCGTGCACATGGTATCATTGGCGATTTGTCTTCATCAAGTGTCTATGTCAAAGGCTCAGCATCACCTGACAGTCACATCGTCAAAGAAATCATGCCGGGTGCACCAGTCGTTACGATGACACTTGGCGGGGCTGGCCAAGGTGGTGTCAATACAAAAGAAACGTTTGACCCTGCTCCATTGACTCGATTGGCTTGGAATACACGAAGGGATTGCCAGACAGTTGTCAGTGACACTGCTTCGGCAACAATCACAGTTTTACCTCTTAACAACAAATCAGATGATTTGCAATCTTGGGGTACGTATTGTTTCCCTAAGACGGGTCGAATTTACCTTGAACTGGAAGGTAACCAAGGTGAACAAATACGTTTTGCCAGTGCTGAATATACCAGCAAAACAGGTGACGTTTTTACGTTTACATCATCGACAGGACGTGTCGGTACAGGTGACTTTTTGCTCGCTGACGGCTCAGAAGCCGATTCATTTGCTGCTTGGAAAACTGCTACAGGTGTAGGTAAGGGAAGCATTCTCCATGTTGATGACAAGTTTGGAGAAGAGTCAATGTGCAACGACGGTACAACCATCAATGACCGCCTATTCCAAACACTCGATACTGTTCAGCATGATTATCAATTAGGTAGTCAGTACGCAAGCACGCGTGCACTTGTTGAGATTCCTTTGTTTGAAGAGTTCTTTTTCGACGTACCTGACAAAGGTATATTCCCCGGTCCTGATAACAGCATGAAACTTCACGTTGATGCTACGCACACGGCACACTCTTGGAACCCCAATCCTGTTGGGCGTAGACCGAATTCCATTTCACCTCAAGACCCTGAACTGTTTGGTCCATTTTCTTATGCCATACAAGACCAAAGTCATCGAAGTGGTACAAAGGTAACTCGACCGTACGATTCGGCAAATTATCGAATTTACGTAGAAGATGCAGACATATTCCCGATTCCTACCGCTCCTCCAGTCGAAGTTGCTGAATTAGGGGGAAGCGCTCGTTATCGCAGGGCTTTCTTACCAAACGGAGAATGGGTCGTTTACAGCGCAAGAGACACCACTGACAACTATCTTACGGTGGTCGATTCAGGTGATGACCATGCTTTCAGTCAGCACTTTTTGCGTGACCTCAAAGTAGGTGCACATTTGACGCCTTCGCCGGGTTACCAAGATATGAATTACAACAGTATCGCTGACAACCCGACACTCATTAGCGCTGGGTATGAAAATCGACGCTCATTCTACTTCGACAGAGCAAGCGTCATGACGCAAGGAGGTAACGTGGACTATGGACTTAAGCAGTACGTTAGTGCTATCGAATTGCGTGCTGGACCCACATCAAATCCACATTTACCGAGAGTTGTAAGCAAGCGTCCACGAGCGAAAATTATCGCAAGAACTCCTGCAAGCGGTACGCCTGTAACTGAACTCGTACTGGATGATGCCAGTCTCTTCCCAATCAAGAGTCCTGACAGTACCAATTATCATTTCAGAGTTGCTCATCGAGATGCCAGTGGGACCGTTAGGCGTGGCTTCTACAACAATCGTTCAGGTAACACGCTAACCATCACCAATCCCGATACAGGCTTTGACCCATCAGTGGGTGATGAAATATATGTCGAGGACCTTTATGCTACCTCAGCAAGCGTTTGGCCGAAGGTCAAGGAAACATATCTGAGTCGAGCATGGGCTCATCCGTACTGTGGAGGTGGGCTACGACAAGGTGATACTGTTTGGATGAACATGCACTACACGAATCCCCACGCTATCGAAGGTCTCTTTTGTAAAAGTCGAGGTACGCTGAACGAAGCACAAGTTTGGTCCGAATTCAATGGAGGCGAGGGCGCTTTCAATTCAAACCCAAGAGATAGCATACCGATGGAAAACTTCCTTATTGGAAACAGTTGTATCGAAACCGCTCAGAATTTGGCGCAGCATATCAACAAAACCATCGAGATGAATTACAGTGCATTGGGACTTACTGCTTCTGATGCGCCAGTCGTCGCTTACATTGACCCATACCAGTGTACCGAACACTTTGCAAGGGTTTTACTGTATGACGTTAAACAAGACCGAGAATTCATTGCATTCCAAGATTTGCACATGCAAGTACAGACAAGTCCTGCGGCTGCAAAGATTGGCGAAAATTCTGACCTAACAACAGGTAGTATCGACAATTCAAACAGCGCAAGTGGCTCGCTCATTGATGTTGCTGCTGGATTCCCTACACAGAATAAGAACCTCAATACAACACAAAAATCAGACTTTATTGAGGCGAGTTATGCCCACGCATCGGATTGGAACGAAAGCACTAATGGAGCAATATCCCAGCATCACGTAGGCAACGTCAGCGAAATGTCAAGACACAGTTTCTCAGAACGTACAAACCAAGCGTCTGCTGTAGCCAGCGAAGCAATTTTTCAGCACTTGCACATTGACGATTCGACAAGAGAACAATCGACATTTTTTGACACTCCAGACGGTACTCGTGCTATACCTGCGTTCTTAGCGCTCAAGGGAATACGCAACACTACGCTTGACCTTACGAACGACAGTGTCGATGCTTCGCTACGATACAGAGAGCATTGGACGAACATGGACTTTGTACGACGCCTAACCGTTGATTTGGGAGAGGTTAGGCTCAAAGAAGGTGTAAGTGATATTGAATCAGCAGCAAGAGAAGTTGTTCGCTTGATTAACCAAGCAGGTGCCAAAAATGGCAAAACCAATGCCCGAAGACCCAATGACCAGTTCCTCGGCGGTAGCAACAAATCAGACCCGGCGTTTACTCATCAAAAGGCTGACTTTGCAGCAACTGCGTCTACACACGACCCTGCTCCTTTCTGGGACCCCAGTAAAGCGTTTTCAAGCCATGACCGTGGTACGCACATGGGTTACGTAAGAGCCCACCTTGGTCGAGTTATTGACTTGGATAAGCCGCTCGATTCTGGAGCGAAGCGTGGTTTTACGATTGTTATTCACTACACTGTTCCCGGTGCTTCGGGTCGTAACTTTTGCGCTTGGCTTGACAACAGCAAAGCACAGAGCCCTTACCGTCCACCGTTTTTGATTGGTCATGGAGGTCGATTCCGCAATTACTGGTGCCAGCCTGAC
>Ga0070754_10000402_pt1 | contig 41529 bp, 21 predicted proteins | sample VirMetDEL_Sep_01_FD_75181 | JGI IMG/M metagenome (GOLD analysis project Ga0070754, IMG submission 75181) | Aqueous microbial communities from the Delaware River and Bay under freshwater to marine salinity gradient to study organic matter... | ecosystem: Environmental > Aquatic > Marine >...
AGAAACACCCTGAAACAGAAATACACCTATGGAATCCTGCAATACAGGAAGAGAAAATCTCGCAATATGGTGGAACTAACATAAGGTATGCTAAACATCTGAAGCCATTGTACATAGATGCATTTAAGGCTTTGCACGAAAAAGTTATACCTTGGAATAAAATCCGATATATATTTTAATATGCCTAGTAAAGATTATTTAGACTACAATCCTCTTATACCAGAGGTAAAAAAGAAAGTAAAAAAAGAAATTAAACTAAACACAGTAACAAAAAATGCATTTGAATTAATATTTGGGTTTGGATACCCTAAAACGTATAACACACCGAGTGTTATGAAAACTTATAAATACCCTAAAAACGACGGAAGCAATGGCAAAGTTAGTAAATTTCGATGATCTTAGTATGATAGCAGTACCTGAACGTACTGAGACTTACATACCAGTGAGTCACCAAGAGTTAGTAACAAGAGTAAAAAAAGCAGGAATGCTTAAGTATGGCAGAGAGCCTATTTCACAAAAGCTAGAAGTAAATCACAGAGGACAACAGATGTTTGGCTCTATGGTATTTCCAAGCAGTGATAAAAACTCTGACATATCTATAGGATTTCGTAATTCTTATGATAAAACATTACCAATAGGCTTATGTGCAGGCTCACAAATTACAGTGTGCTCTAACTTAATGTTTGTAGGTGATATTGTAAAATTACGTAAGCATACTCAGAATATTGAGAGTGATATGGATGCATTGATTGCAGAATTGTTTACACAAACTGATAAACTGCACAACAAAGCGCAAGAAGATGCTAGTTATATGCATGACATACCTTTTGACAACAACCAAGTAGGTGATTACTTCGGTCAATTGTTTGTAAACGAGAACATTTTAAATGGTTCACAACTTAAAACAGCTACTAGAGAGTGGTTTGAGTCTGAAGTGTTTAAAGCTAGAAACCTATGGTCTGCTTACAATGCGTGTACAGAAGCACTTAAAACTTCACATCCATCAAATGCTTTGGAAAACTACACTAAATTACATACATTTACAGAAGAATATATCCTAAATGATTATAAGAAACATTTCAATCAGCAAATGGCTGAGATGGAAGGTTATATTGAAATATAATGTAATATGAAAGACAGTCCCTACAAAGGAAAGAAGTTAGAATTTAATGAAATATGGCACTTAATGCAAGTGTTAAAATTTTATTATGACGACATTATGTTGTTGACAGCCAAAGACATAGCAGAGATTTTAAGGCTAGAGTTTGGTTGTGTACTCCAAGAAAATGACGTATCTTTAAACCTCCTTCTAGCACATCGTAGAGACAGTGACGGTAATTTAAAATGTTATGAGTAATTGTATACAATGTGAAGATGGATTAAAATGCTTACCAGACGAAAGTTTGGTGAGCTTAACTGAAGAGGAACTCGATAAATATTTAAATTGCGATGAAAGTATCTTTAAACTTAACCAAGTTGAAAGGCAATCATCTCACACCTAGCGAATTTGTTTATATGCTTCTTAAAAGTGAAGGAGACAAACAAGTTCAAAAGTACTTAGAAATTTTACCCGTTGACAGAGAAAAACTACAGACACGAGGCTTTATTAAAATAATGCCCGACGAGTCACTTACACTCCGTCAAAAAGCGTTGGATTTGTTTAAAGTACGAGGTTGCGAAGATTGCTGGAATCAATTTGCAATTGCCTATCCTAGAAAAGATAGAGGTAGGCCTCTCCACAATGATATGAAGCGTAATAAGCTTAAATACATAGCATTGATAGAGAGAAAACCAGACTTGCACGAGACTATAATCAAAGCTATTGCAGCAGAACATGAAGATAGGAAACAAGCAAGTTACACTAATGATTTTCGTCCACCGTGGAAGATGATGTCATCATACCTAAACCAAGAAGCTTGGACTATGTATGAAGGCATTGAAGCTCCCAAACCTTCGGACGAACAAAACTATGGAGGAGATTTAATATGAGTGAAGACCACAAAGCCTTACCTTGGCGCCACATATCTAAAGCATCTAGTGCAGCACTACGCTATATAGATGGTAGACGTAAGGGTGAGATTAAATCTCTTGCTACACCTTGGAAAAAGTTTAACAACATTTCTATGGGTGGTATCGAATGGCAGACTATCACAACTATTGCTGGTATGTCTGGTAGCGGTAAAACCGCAGTGCTAGGTCAACTTGAGACAGGATTGAAAGATCTTAACGAAAAGGATGACTTTGCAATACTCTCATTTAACTTTGAGATGCTTTCTTCTCGGCTAATTGGCCGTAAACTTAGTAATAAGATGAAACTTACTACACAGCAACTATATAGTGCGTCAGAAAACTTTACGTTGAATGACAATTACTATATGAATGCAGTACAAGAAGCTCGCAAGTTAAATAAGTATGATATAAACTACGTAGATATACCAGGTAGTGTTAAGGCTCTAGAAGCTACAATACTAGCATTCTCTAAATAGAAAGACAAACCTGTTATAGTTATGTTAGATCATACTCTTCTTGTAAAAAAGGTTGGAGGTGCACAAGATAGAGATCTTCTCTATGATTTGATGGCTATGTTTAATGGATTAAAGAAAGTTATTAGAGTGTCATTCATTCTAATATCTCAAATGAACCGTAACATAGAGAATTCAGAGCGTATCCAAAACCCTGATTTACATTACCCTAAGAAGCAAGACATCTTCGGTGCAGATGCATGTTATATGTATTCTGACATTGTGGTGGTAACACACCGTCCAGAGATGCTTGGTATTAGGGCATATGGCCCAAAGAGATGGCCTACAACTAATGCTATATTTTGGCATTACTTGAAGGTTAGGGAGGGCGAGCCTTGCATTGCACTTATGGAAAATGATTTGGCGCATAATCAAATATTAGACGCTAAACCAGCAAACTATTCGAGCAATGAAAATCAAGAAGTACGAGAAGAGAGTGTCAGCGATACTACTCAACAAGGCCAAAGCTAGAGACTGCGATTACGTTCTATATGGTTTTATCTTATTGGCTTACAATATTGATATAACAACTCTAAGCACTAGAGATTTTCTAAAAGGTTTACACAGCAAACAATACCCGTCTTTCGAGGGGGTAGGACGTTGTCGACGTAAATTACAAGAAAAACATCCTGAGCTTAGAGGTACCAAATGGAATGCAAGACACGCAGAACAAGAAAAAGTAAAAACCGAAATAAATCTATTTTAAATGGCACAAGAACTATTAATAGTTGGCGCAAGTGGTACAGGGAAATCCACTTCAATTGAAAACCTAAACCCTGAGTCCACATTCATTGTTAACGTAGCTCGTAAGGCGTTACCATTCAAAGGATGGAAGACTAAATACCCTACATTCAACAAAGATAATCCCGACGGTAGATTTCACTCTAGTGATGTCCCACACGAGATTCTCAAATGTTTGAATTACATTAATGACAAACGTCCTGAAATAAAGACAATTGTTATTGATGACTATCAATACACTATGGCTAACGAGTATATGCGTAGAGCTAACGAAACTGGTTTCAAAAAGTTTACTGAGATTGCTCAGAACGCTTGGTCGATAATCAATGCAGTTAAATCTATGCGTGACGATTTGCTTGTAGTATTTATGATGCACTCAGAAGTTACATTCGATGCTCACGGTAACAAAGTTACTAAGGCAAAGACTATCGGTAAAATGATGGATAATGTAGTTACTCTAGAGGGTATGTTTACTATTGTATTGTATACAGACGTTACTAAGAGCGAGACAGGTATGGACTATTCATTCATAACACAGAATGATGGTGCTAACACAGGTAAAGCTCCTAAAGACATGTTTGGGTCTGTTAAAATTCCAAATGATTTAAACTTGGTAGCAGAGGCTATCGAAGAGTATAACAATTAATTAATTTCTAAAAGAGAGAAAAAATGTACGGAAGTAACGTAGAAAGTAACAGTACTGGTGGAGTAATGCCAGCAGTAGGTATTCAAGAGAATTGTGAATTAGTAAATGTAACGCTTAACATGGATCAAGGCGGAAGACTTGACTTTGAGTTTAAGCAATCTAATGGTGCATCAGTGAAGCATGCAGAATTTCCTGCTAACCCAGATTATGGTGATGTAGAAAAGCAAGCAACTGACGTGTCTCGTCGTGTAAAGCATATTGCTACTAAGTTTATGCCTGAAGCAGAGTTTGTTATAGACAATGTAACAACATTTGCAGAGTATGGTAACAAAGTTATTGCTTTGTTTGGTAAGAAGTATGCAGGTAGAAAGTTTAGAATGCTATTTATCTACAAAGGTAAGTATGTATCTCTTCCTAAATACCCTAACTTTATTGAGCCTATGGAGATAGCTGCAGCTAACACTAACATCTATATCTCAGAGTGGAACAAGAAGAAACTTGTTAAGCCTGAGCCAGATGCTGCAGTAGGAAGCCCTACAACAGTATTAGCAACAGGAGGATCTGATATGCCGTTCTAATGTACGGTAGCCGAGTAGTAGAACTTAGTGATGAAGAGATTCTAGGGAGAATTAACTCTCTAGACATCTTTTCGTACTACATAGGCAAAGATTTTAAGTATGGGAGAGCTATGTGCTCTCCTTTACGTAAAGATAGATCTCCGTCTTTTACAGTTTTCAAACATAGTAGTGGTAAGTATTTCTTTAAAGATTTCAGTACGGGCGAGTCAGGTGATTGTTTCACCTTTCTCACTAAACTGTTTGGCCTAAAGAGATTTGATACTTACAGGTTGATAGACAATGACTTTCAGCTTGGTATCTCTACTAAATCTTTTACAACACCTACTAAACAATATGTGGGTGAGCATATAAAAGAGTATGAAAACTTAAAACCATCTACTACTACAATACAAATTAAATCACGTCCCTGGAATACCCAAGAGGATAAAACTTTTTGGTCTAAATATGGAATATGTTGTAAGATACTTAGTAAATATAATGTACGAGCTGCCGCTAATGTGTGGGTTAATGATAACCTTATTGTTAGCAGTAATCGTTACAATCCTATTTATGCTTATCATTTCCCTAATGGAAAAATGAAAATATATCAACCATATAGTAAATTTAAATGGTTAAGTAATACTAGCGTGTCTGATCTACAAGGGTTGAGCCAACTTCCACTTCGGGGGGACACGTTAGTTATTACTAAATCATTAAAAGATGTTATGTGTTTGGATGTATTTGGAATACCCTCTGTGGCACCTTCGTCAGAAAGTTGTGTCATTCCTGCAGATGTTGTTAAGGACTTAACTGACAGATTTGCAAGAATATACATATTATATGACTTTGATCGCACTGGAATATCTTTTGCTAATAGACATAGGAAACTGTATGGATTTATACCGTTATTTTTCACTAATGGAAAATTTAATACCTTTGACTACAAATCAAAAGATTTTTCGGACTTTATAGCTCTTAATGGAGTTAGGGGTGCGGCCGAACTAATAGAATATGTATGCCAAGAGGAATATTTATACCAGGGAACGTCCCATCAAGCAAGAATGGTAGAAGATGGACGGGAAGATACTTTATAGTATCTAAACAAACTGCTACTTACTATAAAACTAGTAAGGAGTTTTGGAAAAAGAACAAAAAGGATTTCTTAAAATTACTGAAGGCTAAATCTTCAGGAGACAATCCGTATAGAATATCGTTTAAGTTTGTAAGAAAAAGTAAGCACAAGTTTGATTACATCAATCCTGCGCAAACTATACAAGATGAAATGGTAAAATATGGATGGATAACTGATGATAATGCAGATGTAATGGTGCCTATATTCTTAGAGTATGAATATGACAAAGAGAATCCAGGAGTTTATATTAATGTATTAAAATCTTAATTATGTCTGAAGCTAAAATTGAGTATCCACAAAAGTTTAAAGATAAGGTGTTTAACAACCTTAGATTTGCTGTTGGAGATATTAGATTACTCATGTCCGCAATAGAAAGCGGGAGAGACAATGTTGTGCGCTATATAATAGAACAAACTCTAGATGATCCTGATTTATATATCAGTGATGAAATTCTAGATGATGGTTCTAGAAGAATAGCTAACGCAAGAATACACACGCATAAAATGCGGCAAGAAATATACAACGAGTATATGGAATTATTAACTGAAACTTTAGATAAACAACATGTCAGAAGAAAATTACTACGCTAAAGAAGATATTTCTAATAGCGACTTAGGAGAATTAAAAGTATCTCCTCGTAGATTTATTATGCGTAAGCAACAAGAAATGCAAACCAAAAGTGGTGCTATGCAGCTTGGTACTCTTATTCATCAATTTACTCTTGAGCCTGAAAACTTTGTTATGGCTGACGTAGAACCTGTGTCAGGTAAAATGGGTGATTATATCAAAGCGTATTTTGAATTAGAGAAATCTGGTACTCCAGAAGATAAAATAGCTGATATTGCTTACACTGCAGCTGCTTACAAAGAGAGCCATTCTAAACCTAACACTATCTACAAAAGTTTTAGAAACAAGCCAGAGAATGTAGCGTTCTATGAGTTTCTAAAGAAAGCAGATGGTAAAATTGCTCTTAACAATAAAGATAAACAAATTATTGAAGGATGTTTGATGTCTTTACAGGGCCATGTTGTAGCAAATAAGTTATTATTTGCAGAAAATGACGAAAATGTAGAGAGTTTTAACGAAAAAGAGCTTTATTTTGAGCAAGAAGGCGTTAAATGTAAATCTAAGCTAGACAGAGTTATTGTTAATCACAACGATAAGACTGTAACTCTTGTAGATCTTAAAACTACAAGCAGTCAAGTTTATGGTGAATGTACACCCTTAAATACTAAAACAGGTATATTGTTAAGAGATTGGCATGTTACAGGTTTTATGTATTCTTGTTTACAATACTCTTACCACAGACAGCTTGCGTTTTATGAGAATGCACTAAAAGCTGAGTATCCTGAGTACACTGTTGAGTCTTTTATAACAGCAGTAGACACTAAAGGATCTTATGATTGTGCAGTTTACAAACTGCCAAAAGAATGGTTAGAAGAAGGTAGAGAAGAAATTAAATGTCTTTTATCTGAGTACAAACACTACAGAGAATCAAATAACTTTAATGTTAAACAAGGATTTGAAGAAGCTGTAGTTTATTAATAAGAATTTATGACTATGAAAACAAAAACTTTTACGTATATACTTCCTTTAATGGCGTATTTTGTAAATGTTAGGAAACGTAATCTAGTCAATGCTTATGTAGGGGATGTTAATTTTCCAGAACTTACAAATCACATATTCTTATTATATAAATTTCATGGAACTAAAGATTTTATTTTATATGAAGAGACTTTAGAGAAGTCTGAGCTATTTCATACTAAATATGACCCTAACAAAACACATGTTATGTTTATATTTAATGTGCCTGAAGATTATCAGGACGTGTATGATTTATATAGAGCAGGTAAATACTCTGAATTGCCTCAAGATTATAAAATACAAATCTTTAAATTCCATAATATAACTTCTGCAGACCATAGGGTAGCAAAAGTTTTATTTAAACACGCAGATATAAGGGAAGAGTGGGAGGAGAAGCTTGACGTTGAAATTCCTGAAGACATGGAGGTTTCGTCTATACCAGATATGAAAACTGAAAAATACACTAAACGTAAAAAGAAAATTTAAATGAAACTACAACAACAACACCACGTCGATGAAGTAATTGGCGTGCAGAAACAACACAAGTTTAAAATAACGGACGGATCACAGGCTATCATTATGGATAGCCTGATTAATTTATACTCGGACCCTATTGGTTCGATTGTCCGTGAGATCACTTCAAATTGTATAGATGCAAACCGCGAGCGGAACCTTAAGTTAGAGGGTAAGATTCCAATGGAAGCAGAAGATGACAAGTCTTTCTGGTCTAAGAAGCAAACGGTTTGCATCGAATACGTAGAGAAGAACACAATTCTAGGAATAGAGGAGTGTATTATGTTCCATGATTATGGTTGCGGTCTTTCGCAAGATAGAGTTGCTAATGTATTTACTACATTCGGTGCTTCTACTAAGAGAGACAACAACTATGAGATTGGCGGCTTTGGCTTAGGTGCTAAATCACCTTTAGCTTATTCAGATACTTTCTATGTGTCTAGTAGACACAATGGTACTGAAACATATTATATGATATATCGTAACAACGACAATGTCCCACATATGGATCAAGTGCACCAAGCAAGTACAGATCAACAAAACGGTAGCACCGTAATTGTTCCTATTAAAGATAGTTATGATAGAAGATCTTTTAAAGAGTCTATTGCAACTCAACTATGTTTCTTTGACAATCTTGTATTCAAGAATGTTGTAGAATCTATAGGGAAAGTAAATAACTATTATACTTCAGGCGATTCCTCTTACAAAGTTACTGAAGAAACTGACGATTACATTATAACTAACGACGGTAGAGAACCTTTTCTACTTGTTGGTAAAGTAGTGTATCCACTTAACTGGAATATGTTAGATGATTTTACTGAATCTGATTTTAGAGGTAGTGTTGGTATTAAATTTAATATCGGTGTTTTAGACTTAGTTCCTTCTCGTGAGGAGTTACGATATACATCTAAAACTATATCTCTTATTCAAGATAAATTAAAATCTGTTTTAGAGCAATTTAAGCAACAAATTAACAAAAAGTACGAAAATATCACTGATTTTGGTGAATATTTGAGAGTTATTAGCGTTTTAGGGCAAGGACATAGTACTTGGAGAAGGATGACAAGTGATGACCCTAATGCAGTAAAATCAGATATTGCAGGAGTAGGTTATTATGATGTACCTTTTGTTCCATTTCCTAAACTAAGTTGCGATAAGAATACTAACGATACAGGGGCTTTTCATAAAGTGTTTGATGGCATTAGTTTTTATCATTGCAAGCTAGTTAGTAATAAAGGTGCTATAGGTGGAGAAACAATTTACAAAAAAGAGTGTAACTCTTGGTATGATTTGTTTTCAGCTTTAGACGGCAAAACTAATTTCTATTATGTAGACAGTAACTTTAGTAAAAATAAAGATTACACTCTTATAAATAGTGTAGGAGAATTTGTAGCTTTTAAAGTTGATGCTGTTAAAATAGGAGAAAGGACTTTAGATACTAAACTTAATTTAAATGACCCTAGACCTTCTTATGAGAAAACTGCAACATTTAACACTGTATGTAGACTGTTAGGTAAATCTTCAAGTATGATTAAATACTCAGATGTAGAAGAAACTGAACTAGACAGCGAACTTATGGGAGATGTAGTTGATAACAAGACTCGTCGTAAAGTAAATAAGATGGTGTTTGCTCGTAATGCTGAATTTAAAGCTGATGGTTATGAAACTACAATTAAGTACACTAACCAAGAGTATAAAATTTCAGATTTGCAGGTAATGTTGCACCCCGAAGAAGGAGATCCTAAACTTAAAGCTATAGTTTATGCTGAAACAAAGGATCTTGATGAGCTTGAGAAAGTTGTCAAAGTTTTAGGTAGTAGTAGAGATTTTTATGATAGCAACTACAATTATACATACAAATTTGACTCATATTACAGAGTATTAAAAGTATCTAAAGATGTTGCAAAGCAATTTGCAAACCTTGATGGATTTATAACAGCACATGAGTTTATGAAAGATTCTACACACTTGCAGAGATTTGCTACTGCGCAATATATTGGTAAATTTATAGAAAAAATTAGATTTTTACGTTATTTTGAACTTTATGACAAAGATTTAAATAATAAATTTTATAGTCTAAATAACTTTTATAAAAGCAATACCAACGGATGTTGGCGTTGTGAAGATGATATACAGCCTGTTGTAGAAGAAATCATGAAACTAGATATTCCAGACACTGTTAGATACGACATGGAACTAGTAGATAAGCTAGAAGAAGTGGTGGAATACTCACAAGGTTTAGATCTTTTAAACTATGTAGAGTTTAGCTCAAACTCTAGGAAATCAATTGAAGATTTCTTATCTTTAAAGGGCAAAATGCCTGACACTCAACAAATTAAATTAACATTAACAGCTAAAAATCAAAAAGATGAATTACTTAGTAGCTAAAGTAACGCCAAACGACGTTACAGTAATTATTGATGGAAAGCACAAGAGAATCCGAAAGGATTCTCCTGATGCTGAACTAGTTATTGCTCTCGTAAAGCAATACAATTCGTGTAATATTCTAACTGAGAGAGAAGATATTGTTACAAAGATAGAAGAACTTTGCAATCCTGCAAAGAAAATTGAATTTAATTCCGATGGTCGGTTTGAATTTGATGGGAACTCTTCTATGTATCTTAAAGGTACAAGTGACCCAATACCTGAGTTTCTTGCTAAAAAGCTTTTGGAGTATATCGACAAAGGTTTGAATGTAGAAGCTCTAGTTAACTTCTGGAAGAACACACTGCTTAACCCTGATAAAGGCGTTAGACAGCAGTTGTTTGGCTTCTTAGAACACAATGGCCATCCAATAACTGATAAGGGTTATTTCTTAGCTTACAAAGCAGTGAAAGTTGCTCGTAAGTATGACGCAGAAACAGGTGAGGAAGTTGTAAGCATTCGCTACGATGAAAACACAGGTGAGCGTATTGAAGAAACTCTTAACCAGTCTATGACTTTCAAACCGTATCACTCAGGTGCACATGGTATGACAGTTAAAGTTGGTGAGCCTATTACAATGCCAAGAGAAGAATGTGACTCTGATCCTGAAGTAACTTGCTCTGCAGGTTTACATGTAGGTTCTATGGAGTATGTACATGACTTTGGCTATAGTGGAGGTGTAATACTAGAAGTGCTAGTAAGTCCTCGTAATGTTGTAGCAGTTCCTGCTGATTATAACAATACTAAGATGCGTACTTGCGAGTATTATCCTATTGCTATTACTAATGGCGAGAATTCTGACATTTATTTAGAATCTGATTATGCTTCGTTTGACCATTCTACTATGGAAGACGATATAGTAAACTATGAAGAGTCTAAGCGAGATGTAATAAATGAAATTGAAAAAGAATTAGCAGAGCGTAGAGCTGTTGCTGACTCATTACTTCAATAATAATGTTAATCCTCACAAGTTTTTGTGTTGTTGTTAACTTGTTGTTGTTGTACTTGTGAGGAAATAACGGAGGGGGAGAAATCCCCCTCTTTTTATTTCTTTAACTATTTTTTATTTACTTTCATTTTCTATTAGCTTACAGAGGCTATAAAGTATTCTATGCGAACAGATGCAGTGTCAGCTTTAGCGGCTATTGCATCAATGTTAGCTAAAGATACATCACTACCAAAAGCATCTCCAGACTCAGCGTCCATAGAGTTGTTACCTAGTATAAAATGATCTTCTAATTCTACTTTTACAAAATACTCAGAAGCAGCAGTACGAATTCTTAAATTAACGTAGTTAGTTGCTCCTAAGTTTGTAATGCGTAGATACTTTACTGTACCATCTGCAAATGTACCTGCGGAATTAGCAGCATCAAATTTAATAATGTCTACCCAAGATGTTGGAATATCCATTATTCTGTGATCTACCTCATCTATATTAGGAATAGTTTGTATGTTAGTTGTACCTCTATCAGTACTGCCGTCTCCCAAAGAGACAGCTTCAGTTAAAGTCACTGTCAGTGTTGCCATAATCTATAATTATAAAAATTTGTATTAATCCTAAAAAAAATTGTATTTCATAGTAAGGTGCATGCTCTTCTGGTTGGAAGTGCCTTACACCAAATACTATACCTTTTGCCCATGTTAATCCAAAGCCTAGTTTCATTTATTCATCTTCATTAAAATATTCTTGCTCTATCCAATCGGACATTCCGTAGGATGTATCTAAATCTTTCTCTGTAATAACTGTCCACTTATATATCTGATTAGTGAACGGGAATACTTTAGCCCATTTATGTAAAGGATGATCTCCTCTGTAATTATCTTTTAGCATGTATCTTTGTGTACCATCTACAGCTCTTGTAAAATCAAATATAGTTTTTAAAGCTGGTGTAGGGTCCTTGAATACACTAATAAATGTAGTGGGACTTCTATAGTAACTTAAATCTTGCTCTACTCTGTATAGTATATTTATAGAAGCCATTAATAATGGTTCAATTGGATCGTCATCATCAGTCCCTTCTGCTAAACTCTTAAGCATAATACCTAAAGCAAGAATAGTTGCCTGCACTTTTATTGCAGATAAAGTTTTCTTTAAGTTTATTGCATCTATATTGTCATCTACACCACTAAGTATGCTTTCAGAAGATTGTCTTGTAACTCTCTTCATTAGTAGTTTCATTAATATTTTAGAAGAAGATTTTATTCCTACATCAAAAATACTATTATATCTACCTTTTGTGTATCTACCTAATTGGTCATTCCACACTTTTTTACTATACCTCGCGTTAAACCCTTCAAAGGCCCATGTTCTAAACATTGTAAACAAAAGATTAATGTCTTTACTTTTTATCTTTGTAAGAGAGTTAGGGTCGTAGTTACCATGGAGTTTTTTATTCATCTCAATAGTAGCATCTCTAAACTTAGTGTATGAATTTTTAGTGGTTGCTCCTAAATTATTGAAATCCCATTCTTTTTGGTATCCAAACTCATTTACATTCCAAGTACCGTCTGCATTAAATGCTTCATATAAATTTCTAACATTACCTTGTAGATCTGTAACAGGAGTGTTAATCATTTTAGCTACAGCTCCCATACCTTGCACAATAAATTCTGTAGACTGTTGTATGTACATAGGACTAAGCTTACCTAGAAATTTAAATTTCTTTTTACCTCTTACATCTCCTTTACCATAAGTTATATCTCGCATTTCAAAAAGAACATTCATTCTCTTCATTATAGCTCCTGCTTTACTTGCAGAAGTATTAGTTGCAGATCGTAACATAATAGCTAAAGACTCTGCAAGCTGTCCACTAGTAAAATCTTCTTCACCAGATGCGTGAACTACAGATGCTAGCATACCAAACCCAACGTTAGCTATACCTGCAGATGCATTCCAACCTAATCCTTTAAGTTGTGTGTAGCTAATAAATCCTCTAATTAATTTGTGGAAACTAAATGCTTTAATATCTAATTCTTTAAAATCATTTTCTAATAACTCTGCTTCAGCGTTAAATTGTGCTTGAGTTATTTTACCGTCCACTAAATCATCATTTAACTGATCGTATTCTTTTTTAAGATCTTTAGCTTTTCTATATCTAGCTCTCATGTCTGTACTTAGACTTCCAGGTAGCTCTAAAGAAGTTTTACCTACTTGCTCTCTAGATCTTCCATACATAATAGCTTGCTCACTATAATCTAAAGCTTCTTGTATTACTTGGGGCCCAGACTTGATAGTTATATTTTTATTTGTACCCCAACGTTTAATTTTTTTACCTGAAGAATCTAAGTAAGGCTTAGTTGCTTCTCTAACTGTACGCATCAATATGTTTACAAGAGGTTCTGCTTCTGACTTAAATTTATAATTTACAGACATACCTGCAAACATAACCATCACTCTCTCTAAATCAAATGCTCTGTCTTCTAAAGCAACATCTTCAGATCCTAAGAATCTTAACGGTACTTTAGATATAGGTACACCTCTCTCATCAAGCTCTGCTTTTAGGCCTTCATTTTCTCTATTTAAACCTAAAGTTTCATCGGCAAACAAAGCTCCATACAGTTGAGTGTCTTTTCCTAAATAAGAAAGTGCAGCTACAATACCTTTATTGCTATATTCTTCTAATAAATCTTTTTGTATACTAGGGAAGAAGTTTTCAGACATTCCATTCACTGCTACTTCAGGTAAGTAACTCTTAAATTGAGACATTTTATCTGTGTAAAATGCGTAGAATGAAGATAATTCTTTGTTATTTTCTATTGTAGAAAACTCTTCGTTAATATACATATCAACTTTAGGGTGTGTCACAGTATATTTATAACCTGCAGTACCAAATGTAATATTTGTAGGCGTTGTATTATATCTTTGTTCTAAATAGAATTCAGGGTTGTTTTTATTAACCCATCTCTTATGAATAGCTGCTGCAGTTTCTGTTAATGTCATACCTATAGCTGGTTTAATAACACCTTCAGCTAAATCGGCAGCCACTTTTCTTTTGTGTGCATTTTCTTCTAGATTGTATCTAGCTAAACCATCTTCAGCTTGCCCTATAATATCTTGAGCAGAGCCTTCACCAATAGTTTTATTAAGATACTCAATGTATTCTTTTTTAGACTTTGCATCTGAAGTACTGTGAGTATCTTTTACCCAAAATCTAATGTCAACAGCTATCTCCATTCCATTTTTAGCATCATACATAGATGCAAAAGATTCATACCTCTCTCTTTTTATTTGATCAGGTGTAAGTCTAGTAGAGCTCATAATACTTTTTAACTGCTTTCCGTGCAGTTCATGTATTCTCTGTCTTTCTTTATAATAAGATTCTTTAAACTTAGAAGCAAAATAACCTGTAGGCTTACCTTCATCATCTTTTTGTAAGAATATATCAGTGGATAATCCTAAAGACTCAAGCTCTTTATTTAAATCTTTAAATCTTTTTTGTATTTCTAGTACTGTATTTAAAGTGGCATCTTCTGCGTTTCTAGCCACTCTCTTTAAAGCTCCATCTGTTGCTCTTGCAATAGGACTAGTAAACCCAGCAGCATCTATAAAGTTACCTCTAAACCAACCTTCGTCTTCCATGTTTAAGAACGCCATGTCATCGTCTGTTAAAGGCTCTCCACTTTGGTTTTCTACATAAGATTTAACCCATTTTTTAGTTTTAGCTGCTAACGTAAGACCAACATCTTCTGCTATAGCTCCTACTTGTGCAAACACCTTTCTTGTAGGATTGTTCTTATCTTCTGCTTGCGCTTCAGACAATAAGTGTTTAGTGTTTTTAAAACTCCATATATCTACAAGTCTATTAGCATCTTTAATTTCTTGTAAAGAGATCTGTGGCCTATCTAAAATATTCTTAGCCCAGTCTAGTTGACGTATAGCTACATCTTCAATAACAAATGTGTTATTCCCTTCTTTTAGTCTTTCAACATCCTCTTTTAATGCCTCTATTTGAGAATCTATATAAATCCTTTTATCTACAGATAGTGCTAAAGTTTTTCTACGCTGTAAAGATTTAATTCTACCGTTTAAACCTTGAATTATCTCTGCAATCTCTCCTTTAGCGTTTACAGGCATATCCATAGAGTCAGATACTATAGAGTAATCAGTTGCTCCTGACTCGTGTATAAGTTTATCTACCTCATCTTGGAATGCTTGTACAGTCTCGTAATTGTTTTTAATAGCTTTCAGAACTTTATCTTTACCGTGCATTTCAATGTAATCATTGTAAATAGGTAAATATCTAGTAGCTACTTCTAGTACAGATTCATAAGATTTTTGATCTTGAGGCGTAACAACTTGTTTACTTTCTACAGGACCTGCTTGGTGATTAACTGCATTCCGTATAGAAGCTAAAGGAGCTGTAGTATGATGATATGCTTTCATCAAAGTTACATTTTTTTCAGCTCTTGTTATTGCTGTGTATAACCATCTAGTAGGATCAAATTTACCTTGACCAGACCAATTATGATTAACATACACAGTCTCCCACTGAGATCCTTGTGATTTATGCCCTGTAATAGCATACCCATAGTACGCTAATATTACACTTTTAGGAACAACTTTTTGTACTCTTCCTTGTACTTTAGCTTTAACAAGAAAAGGTTCAAAGAAATCTAATGTTTCTTGTGCTTGCACAGGGTCTTTTAATCTATCCCAAGGCTTTTTACCAAATAAAACTTTATTTATTTGTTGATGCACTATGCTGGCATCTTTAGCGTCAGGGAATAATATAATCGTATTACCTTTTTCATCTAACACTGCTTGAACTGTTAATGCTGTAGTTCTTTGCTTTTCTCCTTGAGGAGTGTATGCAGGCATATATATTACAGCTTTTTCAGGTTGTTTAGGATGTTTAGTGTATGTTTTATCTTTATTTCTACCTAAAATTTCAGAATTTGCTACAGTATTGCTTTTTTTTCCAAACTCACTAATAACATCTACTTCTGAAGAGTTAGCTACAGATATTAATATTTCTCCATCTTCTATAATGTCAGCATCAGGCCCAAACAAAACAGCTCTTGCTTGGTTGTTTGCTTTTATTCTATCTGGGTTACCAGAAGTTATCATTATAACATCTTTATCCTGTTTAAGTTCTGTTAACCATGCAGTTTGTGCATCTACTGTGCTAGTAACTTTAAAGTTAGGAACAGATTCAGAAGGAATTGTAATGCTTTTTGTATTACGCATATTAGTTGCTACAGTTAATACAGGATTGTCTTGCACCTGTCTTTTAACTTCAGTCATTTCTATTTTATGCGAGTATTCTTTTTCAAATATTTTAGGATCTACATCTCCTTTACTTAGTACTGGAGGTAATTGGAAGCCATCTCCTATATATATACTTTTTAAACCTAGATCTTGAACTTGTCTTAAATTTTGTAGCATTTCGTTACTTAACATAGAAGCCTCATCCATTATATGAATAGAATTTTCTAAGTCCATATCGTCAAATCTATCGTAATCTAACTCAAATCTACCGCTATCTGCGTCAGGTTCTCCTGTTAAGAATCCGTGATTAGTGGTTGCTTCCACTGATCGTAGCCCCACTAATTTTAATTTTTGATTTATAACTAAAGCAGCTTTATTTGTAGGAGCAGTTACTATAATATTTTTGCCTACAGATTCTGCATACTTTATTATATTTTCTATAATAGTAGTTTTACCTGTACCTGCGTACCCTGCAAGAAGCATTTCTGATGTGCTATCATTATTTATAAAGTCAGAAGCCATAAGTAAGGCTTTTTCTTGATCTGCTGTATAGTCAATAGCATTTCTTCTTTCTTCTAATATTTGTCTATCTTCATTAGAGAAAGACTTTTCTTCTACAATAGCTCCTGTATCATTATTAAACCTAAACTCTTCTAATAACCTTTGTTTTAAATAAGTATAAGTTTGAGGAGCTTTTTCTTTAAGTTTTGCTAAACCCGTACCAAATCCATCTTTAGGAAACACTAGTTCTCTACCATCAGCTTTTATTTTAGCTATGTCAGAATCAATAACATCTTTATTAGATTGTAAATCATTATCAGACATAAATGCAGCAGCACTGTTATTAGGTTGAAGCTTAGTGGCTATTCCAAAAGCATTTTCATTATTTCTAATTTGTGCTTGTCCTCCTGTACCTTTTCTTTGTGTGTTATCTCCAAATACATATATCTTATCAGGATTAGCTTTTACATCAGCATTTGTATATCTAGATACAACTTCTACAGTCTCAACAACTTCTTCAGCTTTTGCAGCAATTTCTTCTTGCACTTTAATTTTGTCAAGTTCTTTTACGTCTTGTGCAGCTTGTTGTACTTTATCTACAGGCGTTTGCTCAGGAGATGTAACTATAACTTCTCCAGTAGGATTTCCGTTACTGTCCATAACTAATGTAGCACCGCCAAGAATTCCTGCAAGCTCTCCTGTATCTTTTTCAGGAGTTCTTTGGTTTTCTTCAGCTATTTGCTCCTCTACTACTGCATCTTTCAGTTGTAAGAACATTAACATTTCATTAAGCCCTACATCTAAAGCGCTACCCTCTCTAACATCAAATCCTAACTGTTTAGCTAAAGCTTTGTAATATGTTTTAATAAGATTTTTAATTTTTTCAAATAGATTTTGATCTTTTTGATATATAATATTATTTAAAAACTCTTGCACATACTTGCTCTCTGCCATACCTGCTACAAGCTCTTTAGGGTTTGTTAAAGCATAAGCAATTCTTGCATTTCTATTTTCTTCTCTAGTTGTTCTATTTTGCTTATAAGTTGGATTTGTTTCAAACTCAGATTTAGCTTTAACAAGCATAGCATCCATTGCTCTTTTAAATCTCTTTGCATGGACAGACGTATCCTTTCCCACTAAAGCAGCTACTGTAAAGTAGTGCACAGTTTCATGTAAAAATGTTTCTGCTCTAAATGCCTTAGTAGCTTTTGCTGCTTGAAAAGAGCCTTCGTATACTGTAATATTAAACTTTGCGTTATTATAGCTACCTAATATATATTTAGTAGGCTCTCCTTCTTTTTTTCTTTGTTTTACTGCGTCAGAGTATACAACACCTTTAAATGGCACAGACTTATAAATACCTTTAGTTTTTAAAAGTTTTGCTAATTCTACAGTACCTTCTTTACCGTCTGTAATAATTCTATCTAAAAGATTGTCTAATTGATTTTCGTAATCAGGTTTTCTATTTTCATACTCTTCTAGCATTCCCACTAAAACCTCTTCAGGAACACCTAATTGCTCTCCTTCAGGGAAAGGTTCTTCATTCCAGGGAACTCCAACAGACGGCATTCCTGTAGGTATAGGATCTTTAATAGTTTTTATTACTTTGTTTTCTTCTAAGTACGACGCTGTGTTTCCAGAGTAATCGTATTCAGTACCAAACTTATCGCCTTTAAGATCTATTCTTTCGTAGTAATTTCCTCCTTCAATTTCCCCTTTGTGAGAAAATAAATAGTAGGTTTTTCCTACAGGGTACACTAAAAACTCTTTGTAATATGTGTGCCCTTCACTTATATATATAAAAGGACTAAATGCCTCTAAATTATTAGCTTCTTCTATTGTAGGCATTACTAACCCAGTAATAGTTTTGTTAGGGTCTACTCTAAATTTAGCATACTTCTTAATTACACTATTTTTCATATCAATAGATGTAGCTAACCAAGGCTTATGCTGTAACACTTGTTTTAAGTATGTTATAGTGTCTGTTATAGCTTCGCTTTTAAACATGTCATTGCTTAAGTGCTTATTTAAGCCTAACTTTTCTATACCTCCAAATGGTATCATACTTAAGTAAGACGAGGCTTTTTGTGTACCTCCGTTTAAGTATGCTGCTATAATTAAATTTTTACCAAATTCTTGAGCTTCTACACTACCTAGTAGTAATGCAGTAAACCCTCTTTGCATAGCTAAGTTTTCAATATTACTGGACCAGTCAACAGTTACTGCTGATTTACCTTTATTTTTGTTTGTAGACAGTACAGGTTTAAGCGCCATAACAAACTCATTAGTTTTACCCCAATCTGTTTTTTGAGCTTCAATAGTTTGTACAGCTATATTATTGTCTTCTACAAATAATTTTCTACGTAATTCATACAAACTAGTTGCTTCTTGTGTTTCTCTAACAAACACTTGCTCTATAGCATAGCTCCACCCATTAGCAACTACTGCGTCAAATATAGTGGACATAACATTTTCAGATACTTCTGTAGAGTCTGTGTTGTTTAAGAATACTTCTTCAAAATTAGACATAAAGTCTGAGCTTACAGGGTACACATTTGCAAATAAATTAAATGCGCTCTCTAAGTATTTAGCAAGATTAGCATATTCAGTGTTTGCCAATCCAGAAAGACCAGTTAGTCTAGCTGCCGCTTCATCAGATGCTTTGTCTTGTTTAAACACTTCAAATCTATTAATGTAACTTTTTGCAGAAGCCATTGTAGATCCTAATCCTTTTACTGAAGGGTCATTAACTGCTTTTCTAGGCTTGTTAAGTCTATTAGAGTCTTCTTCAAACTTTAAAAACTGCTCAAAAATAACTAATTGTTTTCTATAGTATTCTTTTGTTTTTTCTAACCCTGAATTAGGAGCTCCTATTATAAGTTCTTTTTTAAGTAGTTTAGACTGAAATAACATTTTAAACGCTGCATTACTTTTGTCTGTATATTCTTCGTAAGCAGAATCTATTTCTTTAACATTAGCAACGTCTGATAGCTCTTGATATTTTGACTGCACAATTTTGACTGCCTCTGCTTTTCTGTCGAACACATTTTTATCTGACAGCCCAGGAACTATTTTTTCTAACTCTCTTGTATAATCCCTCATTATTTCTTGAGGGAACATATAGCCAATATTTTCTATGTTTATACCTCCTTGAGCCATAAATAGCGCTGTAGGTAAAGTATCCATAGTAAAGTATAGCTTACCTAGAGTAGGTTTATTTGCATTATCAATAGCGGCATTCATTGTAATATTAATTACATCTGAAGACGTTCTAGTTTTCTTTACATCATTTTCGTAGTAAACTGTTTCGTTTTGATTAGATAAATTGCTAAACCTCAGCTCTTTAAAGTACTCACCTTTTTTATTTTTATTTTCTCCGTAGAATCCTCGCAAATATCTTTTTATTTGCTTCTTTTTCTTCATTTCTACTAAATAGATATTCATTCCTTCCATTATAGCATTAAGGGTGTTGGCTTGCGCTCCAGGCCCAATTAACACTTGTCCTGCTCTTTGAGAAATATTATCTTTTATCTGATCTATTCTAGATATTGCAGTTCTAGTTCTAGTATTTTTATTTAGTATAGAATCGACATCATCTGCTATGTTTTCTAATGCAGGATCATCAATACCTTTTGACATCATATCAAAAGATTTTTTATTAGTTGTAAGTACAGTCCAGAATATGTCTCTTAACTCATCTAATAATAAGTTTTCATCTGTAAATTTATTAGGGTATTTTTTCCTATCTCTCCTATAAACTCCTTTCACCTCTCCGTTCTCGTTTTTATTAACGATATATTGAGACATTAAAGTATTAAGAGTATCGACATCAAAATCACTACCCATCTGCGGAAGCATTTCATCAGGAACTATCACTGTTAATTCCATGTTAGAAGGTAGGAAACCTACAATTTCTAATGGCATTTCAGAACCTATATTTTGATAAGGTATACGATAACCTATAAGCTGTCTAACTTCTTTAGGTACTTTGTTAGGATTTAAAAATAATCAACCATTCTTTTCAAATAAGAATATGTAATTATCTTTACTATCTTTTGCTTGTATATCTAGCTCGTTACCATCTTCGTCTTTATAGAAAAACTTAACCATAACTTGGCCAGGAATAACTTCATTTTTTTCTGCATCCCATCTAGGGCCTTGCAACCCTTTAGACTCGTCAAAGCTTGTAGTTGTTATAAGCTGATTACGCATATTTCCTTTTAGCTCAGACCAAGCTCCTGTAGCCTTAAACCCTGCAGATGAAGACTGTACAAATGTAATACCTGGCATTTTAATGTCAGTTATTTTATTTACAATACTAAGCATCAAACCTTCTAGCATTTTTCTAGATTGTATAAATGGTAAGGGTACAATAGTTCCTGAACCATCTTCTTTTAAATCTAAAGAAAATACATCATTAATACTCCAATTTCTAGCTTTTGCCTCTTCTTTTAAGGCCTCCACTAATTTGCTTAGCTGTATTTCACTTCCTTGTACTGCTAATGTTTCAGTGTCTGCATTTTCTACTATATTACCGTATTTTTTAAGAAACTTATCGTGTTTTATTTTATAGATTTGACTTATAATCTCTTGTTTACGAGCTCTAGCTTCTTCACCAGTTTTAGTTTCTTCATCAATAGTAAACTCTTCTTCTAATAGACCTGTAAACATTACTTTAAGTTTCTGCGTAGAAACTTTTATAAGCTGACTGTCTTTAACGTTTTTCTCTTGTTGGATACCTAAACCATCTCTAAATAAAGTAAATTTAGAAGATTTCATACCTTCCATTAATTTTTCTACAGACAATACATTTCCATCAGAATCATAAGCATTCATTCTACTAAACGGAGATAATTTATCTGAAGTTGCATGCCCTGTTCTTTGCACTCCTGTGTTTTCCATAGCAATACGTATGTTGTCTAGTTGCATATCGCTAGTCATATCAGGTAGCATTGGCAGAGACATTGATTTTCTATACACTCTAGAAAGTCTTCCTGTAGAAGGATCTGGGTGCATAAAATCGTATTGTGGTTTTACAGGTTTAAGAGCAAAAGCCATTTCTTGCTCCGTTAGCTCGTAGTAATTAGTGCTGTTGTTTTTGTCTTTTATAGCATTATCTATTTTTTTAGATATAGATGTATGCATTTCAGTGGATATTTGCCCAAAGTATTCTAACATATCTATGTGCTCTTGCACTGTAGTAAGTTCTAATGCATCTGTACTTTCTATAGATTTATTTGTAGGGCTACCATAAGGGCTGTTACCTCCAAATAGTTTGTCGTAATATTTGTAGTTTTCAGAAAATGATAACCTATCGTTAAATGTAACTGCCGAATACTCTCTTTTAGTGTAGTTACCTTGAGTTTTAGGTGCATCAGAACCTATTAAACGTTTTTGGTAATTAGTTCTACCAGAAGCTATTTTTGCAGCTGCTGTAGACCCTTTACCATTGTAAGCTTCTGCTAAATCTCCACCAAATAATATTTGTTGCTCTATATTAGATATAATGTAATTCAATTCTAGATCTCCTGCAGCAACCACTGCTTTATCTTCTACACTTCTTTCTTTACCTAAAGAATCCATGTACCCTGAGTCTAGTTTAGTTTTACTCTCTTCTACTATTCCAAGCTCATTCCATTGCTCTACAGACTCATTTATAATGTTTGTAGCCCATAAGTTTATTGCTCTTCTTAGTACAGGCTCAGAATTTGTAATGTCTAGCATTGGAATGCCGTCAATACCTTCTGAAGGGTAAACTTGATTTACCTCTTGTTCTTCAAAAGTTTTATCTAGCTCATGCTTGTTTAAAAAAGAGAAAAAGTGGAAATACTGTGAACCTTCTCTGTATTTAGTTTTTTGTAAATACTCAGGGTCAGATTGTATTTTACTTTGTGTGCTGTAGATTCTTTTTATTTCTCCCATAGCATAGCTATACAAGTAATCTTCTGCAGTTTTTAGAATTTTAGTGGCTACACCATTTTCTACAATAACCTGATCCTTAAAGTTTATCTTATCATGCTCTATAAGTTCTGATATACCACGGTCAGCTTTAGTTACACCAAAGAAAAGTGCCTTCTTTTTATTAGAATTTTGGAATAACCAACAAGAATTTAAATCTTGCTGTAATATACCTTGGTGTTTTCTTTTAGATGCAGAATTCTCATTACCAAACTTATCTTTTAATGCATCTGCGTAAAGAACCTTAAGAACATTTTTATTTTTAATAATCTTAGGAAGTAATCTACTTACAGACCCCATATGTGTAGACATCATTCCGTCTACTAAACTTTTTGCTATATCATCATTATCGTAATTCTCATATAATTTTAAAAGTACGTGCATAGACGTAGTTCCATTATATGGGTATACAGTTTTACCTTCTCCATCTCTATAAGATATAGAGTATATAGGGTCACCAAATTTAGCAGTTACTTCTGCTAGTTTTAGTATGATACCTTGGAAATTACCTCCTTTTAAAGGGTTGTTCTTAAATAAAGGTTTTGCATTGTCTTGAACTTCTGGATCGTATTTAACATCCTCTTTTTTAGGTGCATTATTTTTATAAGCACTAAATATAAGCCCCATTAATCCTAATCTACTTTTAGGGTCTACTGCAAATCCCCACGCTTGGTCAAGTACTTCGTCACCAATAGTTCTATTAGTTCCTTGTACAGGTGTGGCCATATACTTTATAGCTTCTGGCGGCACTGTGATAGACAAACTAGTTAACGTGCTGTGCACTAAATCTGCCATTTCATCAGAAGAATTCTTTTCTAATATACTTTTATATTTAGAATCCTTAGATATTTTATCGTATTGCTCTCTATAGTTTTTTTCTACAGATGCAACATAATCAGAGTCAATATAAGCTTCTCCATCTTCCGAGAATTTTACTAAATTTGGATTACTAAATTGTTCTGTAAGCCACCTGTCTTTAATTACGTTACTTTCTTTATTAGCTGCAGAATCTATAATCTCTGCTTTAAAATTACCATTTTTGTCTTTAGAGAACATAGTAACTCTTTGAGATATATAGGCGTTTGCAAACTCAGAAACAAACTCACTTTTTTCTTGTTCAGTTAATTTGCTATTTATATACTTAGCAATTTCTCTGTACATAGGGTTAGTATCGCTTTTATCATTAAGCTGTTGCAACATTGAGTCTATATTAGGCAATGACTCACTTAATATTCCTTTTATATTACCCCAAACTTCATCAAAAGTATAAAAAGTAGGTAGTTTTAAATAATTAAGTTTTAAGCTACCGTCTCTGTTTCTTTTAACTATCTGAGACATTTTAATTTTTATACGCTCAGAAGCTTTCTTTTTAGGGTTAGACTGCCATCTAGCTTCATCATTAAAGTTATTTTTTTCTAGATCTTTTTTATTACCTCTAGAACCTTCTTTAATGTTCATTGTAGACTTTAACTGCTCTTTTGTAAGTTCAGAAACTTTATCCCATTTATCTATAATTATACTTATATCCCTTCGCATTATTTCAGGAAGAGTGTCAAAATTTGGTAAATTCTTAACTTTTACAAATACATTTTTAGCATTTTCTAATGCTTTGTCTACACTTATGTTTTCGTCTGCTAAAAAGTCTTTAGTTACGTGATAAGTGGTAAAATTTAATATTTCTTTTTGTCTGTTGAAATCTATATTAGCAAAGTCAATAAATAAAGGCTCTAACCTACTAGATATTTTATTATCAACTTTTAATTCTTCTTCTGCAGCTTCAAAAGGTATTTCAGGTTGAGCTGCACCTTCTTGTGGGACTAAACTAAAACTTAAGTCATAATCTGCATCGTCTATTAAGTCTTGGAATAAAGTATTAGGATCTAGCTGATTTGACTCCTTAGAATCTTTTTCACGTAGCCCATATTCTTTACGTAGACCTTTAACTATACTTTTTTCATATTCTTTTAGTTCTGCAGGATCTTTTTCAAGCAGCTCTTTATGATATGCCTGGATGTCTTGTAGATCCTTTCTTATTTCCATTAAGATTTTTGGGAAGAGTTTTCCCCACTTACTTTTGTCTTGAGTGTGCGTAAGAGTAGCATTGCCTGTAGCAAGAAGCTTTTGTTCTGCGTCAGGATTTTGTTCAAAAGACCAAAATAGTATATCTTCCATAACACCTTCAGACCTTTCGTCCCAGTTAGCAGTATTTAAACCTTCTATTTGTTTTCCTAGCCTTTTAGCTTCAGCTCCTGTAGCATTTTGTAATTTTTTTACTAACTTTTTACCTTTTTCGTTAAGTTTTGAAAATGGCTCTATTGTAGTATATAACCCAGGAGTAGTATATTCTATTTTTGTAGCTTGAAAAGCTCCTTCTGGTGTTCTAAAAGAAGCGTCATACACCCCTCTAACACTGCCTCCTTCTATTCTTATTTTTCTTTCTGCAAAGTTACTTAGCTCTGTATTTTCGTTTGTTCCTGCGTATATATTTATTACCTGATTTGAGCTGATAGATTCTTTTTTACTTAGAGCTTTAGCAGCTTTAACTGATTCACTCTGCGAAGCAAGTTGCAATATATCAGCTTCTGTTAACTTTAAAAATCTATCTACAGTTCTTAAAGTTCCGCTAGATTTACCTTCTCGTTTATTTAAACTATTAATAACATGTTTCCAATCAGTAAATCCTTGTTCTTTAGCAAAGTTTTCTTTTTTCTTAAATTCAGGATTACTTAATTCTTTAATTCTTTTCTTCTTTGCATTTATTTGTTTTATATAAATTTCATCCTGTAGACTTCCTGGATAGCCCCTTTCTCCTGGCCCAGTTATATTTGGTTTATCAGAAACAGGCATATTTTCTATTTCTTCTATCTCTTGCTTTAATCTTTCAATCTCAGCTTTTTCTGAACTAATTGATACCTGATTTGGCTTAGGAGATTCTTTTTTACTTGGAACAACGCCTTCTTGTTTTAATCTTGGACTTATATCTTTAAAAACATAATTTAAAGCAGTGACAAGTTCAGGATACTTAGCTATTAAATCTTTAAGTGGTAATTTTTCTTTTTCTTCTACTTCTTTTGTAAAAGTATCTAGAATTTTTTGATGGCCTGGCAGTTGGGAATCAAACATAATCCAATTTGCTCGAAATGCAGCACTATTAAAATCATTAATCTCTGTATTTGGACCGCCAGTTAAAAGTATTCCTAAGTCTTTATTATAAATATTATCAAGTTGTATTTGTAAATTTTTTCCAGGACTAATGTTAAACTTTTTTATTTTTTGATTTAAGAAGCTTTCCATTGTCTTTTGTCCTTCAGTATTCAAATCAAAAGGCATAGTTAATCCAGATGTAGAAGATACTTGATTTGGCTTAACAGATTCTTTTTTAGCTACAGGCTTAGGCTTGCTTGCTGATTTAAAGTCCTTACTAAACTGTATTACAGGCTGATTAATATATACATACTCTTGCTGCCCATTAGCGTCAGTAAAGCTATTAGTACCATTTATATTTGTTTGTACAAGCTCAAATGCATACTCATTATAAGATTCGTATTTCTTAGGAGTTACAGTTCCGTCTTCTGCTATTGCAATATCTGTATAGCTTTCATTTACGTTAGCTTTGTTAATGTTCAATGACGGCAACACTGTTTGTAGTATTTTTCTAACAGCAGCTTCGTTACCTTGGATAGGTAGTACTTTTGATTTAGTAATATCTAAGTTAGCTGGTATACTATCTGGTTTATTTGTATAGATAACTCTATTCCCTTCAGTAGCTATCATAATAGCATTGTTCTTAGGGTTAACATCAAAGTACACTGTTTCGTTTGGTTTTTTAGGATCAAACTCAAAGCTATTTGTGTAAGCTATTCTATTTACAAAAGTATATAACGCAGAAGCATTTTTCTTACTAAAATCAAACCCTAATGCATCAGATATACTTTTAGCTGTAGCAGGGTTTTCTAATGCAGTCGCAGCATACATAATTGTATTTATTTGCGAAGTGTTTAATGGCTTAGTCCATAAAGGAGCTACAAAAGACTCTCCTTTCTTTTTAGTGGGTAGTACTAAACCTATTCTACCGTCACTGTATTCTTTATCGTTTATAATAAAGTCGTCAACTCTGTCAGAAGAATTAGTTCTCCATCCACCTACTTTTCTAAAAGCTATGGATAAATCTCTCCAACCAGGCATTAAACTTTTAACTCCTTCCCATTCAGTTTTACCTGTAGGAGTACCATCTTCTGCAAATACAACATTTAAAAACGGAGTACCTGAAGCTACCTCACTTATAGTAGTTGTAACTTCTCCTCCTGCATCTATAATATTTTTTCTTAAACTTCGTATCTCTGCTTTTTGGTAACTCCAGTTATCAAAGCTTCCTTTTTGATCTTTTATTTCTTCTACAACATTACGTGCTTGACCTGTAGCTAATTGCGCATCTACCCAATTAGTGTCGTGCACATAACCTATAACTTTTTCTTCACCTTGTACGGTAGCTACAATTTCTATAGGTATTTCGTTTGCATTTATTTCTGCAGGTATTGCTCCGATAGCCTCTTGCACAAAGTCAGAGTATTGCCAAGTAATTTCTTTAGGCATACCTAAATTATCATACACATACCTAACACCTTTAGAGCCTGGTTTAACTGTACGTAAAGTTATAGGAGCACCTTTTTGTAAAAAGTTTGGAGACTCTACTTCAGGAACTAATGTTTTAGTTTTATCTTTAGAGGCTGTTTGTCTTACAAATATTTCTCCACTAGGAGTGTTAATTAATTTAGATACATAGTCTACAGCTAGATATGCCATTGCATTAGCCCCATCTATTATCTGTTTAGTTCTAATACCTATTCTAGTTTTAGGATTGTTAGGTACAGAATCTTTAGTTTCTTTTGTAAGCTGTTTTTTATCTTGCTCTTCTGTTAATCCACTTTGAGCCTCATAAGGTATAGAACCGTCTTCATTCTTTTGGTAATTAAAGTTTTTAACTTGTCTATCGCCTTCAGAGTTTTCTCCTATCGTTTTGTCGTTTACAGCTGCAGATGCTACTTCAGCAGTATTAGAGTTCTCCTCTACTTTATTCTTTTTAGCTGTTTCTTTGTTAGTTTTTTTATTTTGTATAGATTCCTGCAGTGCAGCCTCTTGCTCTGGAGATAACTGGCCTTCAAGCATAGCTTGGTACGCCTCCATAGATTCTATATCTCCTTGGCTAATAACTTTATTTAATTGCTCATCTACATTAGGTGCTTCTCCTTCTAGTTTAATTTCTTCAGGAGCTTGCTCACCACTTTTTAATATATCATCTAAATTAACTTGAGCTTCTTCTTTTGCTTGTATATTTTTAGATGTACTATCTTCTCCTTCTACTTTATTAGAAGTAGCTTTTTGTTTTTTAGCTTCAACTTTCTTTTTAATATTTGCAGCTTTTTCCTCTGCTTTTTGCTTTTTACGATTAGATTTCTGAGCTTTTTCTACTTTTTTAGCTCTTTTTGTTATGTTATTTGCTTCTTTCTTAAGCTTAGAAGGGTTGTTTTTAAATTCTGTATACCTATCAACTTCTTTAGCGTATCTAGAGTTTGCATCTATTACATTGTACTCTGCTAAAGTTTTTTGGTACAAAGGATTGCCAGGTTTAAATCCTTCGTCTATAATAGTGTTTAACTGCTCTTGAGTTGCAGACTCAGGTAAATTATCTATTACTTTATCTCTTTGTTTAACAGCTGCATCTCTCTTAGACTGAATGTCTTCTATTCTAGCCTTAATGTCTGCACCGTTCTCTCCTTTATCTAAAGTACGATCTTTATTATTCTTAATGTCTTTAGATAACTCGTTGTACTCTTCTGTAAGTTTATCTATAGCAACATTATAAGCTTCTACTTTAGTGCTTAATTCTATAGCTTCATTAAGTTCTGCAGGAGATCCTTTAGCATTTAAATACTTACTAACTTCTACGCCAGCCTCCGAAAGAGATGTATTAGCTTGCTCTACCTCATCGTTTAATAAGTTTTGTACATACTTACTTCTTGTAAGTATTTCTGCTCTAACAGGGTCATTAAATAAGTATATGTTAGCGTTATACTCTTGCTCATATTCTAGAGCTTTATCTATAGCGCGTTGTGCTTTCTCTTTATAGTCAGCATCCATACCTCTTTTATCTGCATCTTCTGCAGACATATTCTTTACATCTTCAAAATTCTTAATCATACTTTCGTATGTACCTTTTTGAGCATTGGCTCTAAAAGTTTCAAAGAGAGCTACTTCATTTAAATCATTGTATTTTTTTGTATCGTTAGCAAAAGCAGCGTTAGCTTTCTCTTGTTCAAGCTTTACACGTCTTGCTTTACCGTCAGTAAAAGCTAAAGAATATGCACTAAACATACCACCCCCAATAAGACCTGATAAACCTTCAGTTACACCTTCATAAGACATAGCATGTTCAGCCCATCGATCTACTCCTGTAGAGTAATCGTTTTCATAGTATCCTTTTTCTATACCCACTTGTCTAGCTCCTTCTTTTTCTAAGTACCCAGTCCAAACTTCTTCACTGTATTCTTGTAGAGGTTCTAGCGTTCCTATTGCAGCTCTTTGTGCTGTTTTTTTAGCACCTGATGATGCTATTCCAGATAACGCTCTTGTAGTAGAAGGGCTTCTGAATAACATATAGTTAGTAGGGATTTCAAATAACAAATTCCATCTACCTTGTGTAACTACATTAGCAGCGTCGGCCCCTGCTTTTATTCTAGCTCTTTTATCTATTTCTTCGTCACTTGCATCTGGGTCTAAGTTTCTAAATATCTTAACGTACTCTGCTTTATTCTCTGCAAATACATTTCCTGCAGAGTGCATGTGTTCATAATAATTTTGTGTAATACCCGTGAATGCAGCGGAAGTTCCTCTACTAATTCTTTCTATATTTTTACCTTGATTTGCAAGTTGCGCTGCAGTTTTAGTTGCATTAAGTGATTGCGCTGTCCTACTTAAAGCAAAGCTAGTTGCAGACCCTAATAGTCTACCAGCTATCATACCGTAAGGGTAGTAACCTAAAGATCTTATCACTTGATCTCCATTATTGACCCACCATCCTGAACTCAAAGGAGTTGGTTCGTCTTCTATATCTCCTTTGTATACTGGTAAAGCTGCATCTATATCTTCTTCAATACTTTTAAGATAATCATTAAAATTATTTCTAAAATCTTCTTCACCTTCCTGAATGTCTCCAATAACATAATTAGATACATAATCTACACCATACCCAATAGGCTCTAAGAATGCAGGTACAGTCTTAGCTAAACCTCTAGCAAAAACATTAAATCCTCGATCAAAACCTGATTGGCTTTGTCCAAGGAGTCTATCCATGTCTGCGTATAAACTTGGTGAAAGGCCTTCATCTTTAAAAGAATTCAGCTGATCTTGACTAAAAGTGTAAGGAATTTCAGGTAATTGATCTTGACTTTCTATTCTTAATTTTAATAAACCTCTTTCTAACGGGCCCATTTCACTAAATTGTCGGTTGTAGCTCTCGGCTATATTTCTTTTTCCCGACTTCTTGGGTTGTATCATATATAATTATTTTATTTTTCCAAAGATACTTTATTTTTTTTATCTTCTAAATATTGTTTTAACAGTATTTGAGGCAAAGTGCTTATGTATTTTCCTGCTACTGATCTAGTTGGTACATTTTCTACAACATCAAGTTTAACGCCATCTTCTGTTATTACTTGTACTTCTATACGCAACCCTACAGTTTCTTTTACAATTCTAGCAGAAACATCTGCATTACCTGTAATAGATTCTTCATCTATAGCCGCTTCAATACTGTCTTCTATTTGAGGTAAAACAGAATGCATACCTGTTATAGGTGCTGCAGCTATTCTTGACACTGGTTCTGCATCTATACCTTTATAATCTAAATACTTTTCGTCAACACCCTCTTGAATATTAAGCTCTCCTTGAGTAAACATTGATTGGAATTGCTCTTCAGGCATTTTTACTTTATATGATTTTGTATTTACATTATTATTTCTACCTTTTTTATGCTCTATATTTAAAGTTCTAAACGTACCTGACGCTTCTGTTTGAGGGTATCTTTGATAACCAGTTATTACTGCGCTACTATCTTCGTCATATATATTTGCCATTTGCTTAGAATTAAGCCTTTCAATTTTATTACCCTCTAAAATTTGATACACTTCTACAGCTAAATCAGGATTACTTAATATAGTTTTTGCTGCTATGTTTGTTTTACCTGCTTGCGTATCTGATAGATCTATTATCTGAGCTTGAGGCTCAGTTCTAACCATGTCTTTAATAATCTGTTTAAATTGTTTATTTATTTCTTCAGTTTTATCTTCAACATTTTTTTGAACTTCTCTTAACTCATCTCTAAGATTTATTACACCGTCTCTATCTTCTTCCGCTACACCACCTATCCATGCAGAATTTCCAAAAAATACATTTGTTTTTAATTTTTCCATGTCTACTTTACCTTCTTCGTCTGTAAAGTATTCTTTTAAAGGATTATCTCCCATAGCTCTTTGAAGACTTTCTTCCATGTCAGGAATTCTACCTCCAAATGCATCAGTAGTTTTCGCAACAGCAGCATCAACTGCAGATGTAAGGATAGAAGCATCTATATTACTTATTTCGTTTGCATCTCTCATTTTTGTTATTTCTTCTACTAATGTAGTAGGGTCGGTTACATTTTCTACTAAATTATCTAACATAGCTAATCCTTTATTTTCTATAGGTAATCCTATGCCTCTTCTTAAACTTAAATCTTTTCCAGACTCTTCATCTTTATCTGAGTCGCTTGAAGATGAGGGAGTGTTGTAGATTTGCCCCATAGATATGTCATTTCTAAAGAAAGTATTTGCTAAAGGGTTTACTATCTTTTGCATGTATACATCAGAATCTATTCCCATAGCTTCAGCCATATCTTGTATAGAAGATCCATACGCGTTAGTTGCGTACTTAAACAAACTTTTTTGTATTTCTTTAGGAGTTCTTTGAGTTTGCGTTACTTGTTGTTTTTTTATACTATAACCTTCTATAGGGTTTTCTAAATACTGTTCTATTACTTCAGGGTTAGTATAACTCTTTCCAGTAGCTTCTTCAACTAAAACATCAATTTCTCTTTCTTGTTTAGGAGCTGTACTGTATAAGTTTTTAGCGTGCGCTGCTAAATCTTTTTGTATATCTTGAGCAGTAACTTCAGAAAAAGGTTGCCCTCTAAACACACCCTGATCAGCTCCTTGGTAATTGTTAAGAGCTTTGTTTATATAAAAGTTTTTCATTGGCTGGTCTATACTAGCATCCATGACCTGAGTATAATACTCATCAAAATTTTTTTTACTTTGTATAGCTCTAGAGTAGGTAGGGTTTTTAGCAACTTGTCTAAATTCAGAATTAAGAAATCCAGTTAACTTGCCTAAGTCTCCTCCTACAGATTCTATTTGTTTAGATAAATTATCATTAAAATCCTCTTCACTTCTTTGTAGAAGATCTCGATCTTTTTGCAACACTGGTTGATTGTATAAACTATCAATAGTGTCTATAGTTTCTTGCCCTTTATCGTAAGAAGCTTGACGCATTAAATTACCTGCCATCATCTCTTTGTAAGGCAGCCCAACATACTGTTGTTCCACGTCTTTCATTCTACCAAGAGCTCCTCTTAAACCTTTTCCGTATTTTATAGCCATAATTTAACTTCTTTGTCCTTTATTTCTTCCTCCTAAAAAATCACCAAACATACCGTACATTTGTGTGCCTATGTTTTTAGATTTTAAATTATCCATATACAGATTAGTACCTGCATTAATTATTTGACCTAGCCCTGTAGAGAATGAATTTGCAGGATCGTTTTGCATAGCAAACTCATCTTCCATTACTGTTTTTTGATCATTTCTAGCCATAATACCTTGATTAAATGTATCAGTTGCTCTTCTAGACTCTTCTATTTGAGGAGACAATTGATTCATAAACTGCCCCATTTGCGATTGAGCCCCACTATTCATAGCTTGGTATCCAGCTCTAAGCTGTGAACCTGTTGCTCCAGAGCCTTCTAAACCTGCTCTACCTAAAGCTAAACCTCTTCCTTGTCCTCTTAAATATGTATCCATAAGGGGTTGAAAATTTCTATAGTCTTGCTTCTCTTCTCTTTCTAACTCTAACGTAGGAGCTGTTCCAAACAATCCTTTAGCCATATTAACAGCTCCAGGTAAAGCGTTAGCAGCATATAATTGCCAAGGCAATTTAGATTTATCCTCTTTTAATTTAGGTGAACTTACTCCTGATAAATTCATTCCATTACCATATGTAGCGTTTAACCCCTGAGACTCTCCATATCCTGCAGGAAACAAACTCCCTCCTAAACTAGGTGCATCACCCATTAGTGCAGGATTAGGCTCAAACTCTTCTCCAAACTGAGCTGTTCTTGTAGGGTTACCTATATTGTTTTGCTCTTTAAAATCTTCCTGAGCATTAAATAAGTTTTCAAATTCTACCATAGCTAAAGGCTCCATTAAATCTGCAGTCTTTCTATCATAAGATTCTCCACCCATTCGCATTTCGGCAATGTCTTCTAAACTTTTACTTCTAGACTTAGCTGCGTCAGCAAAGGTATTAAATTTACCAAACTCTTTTGGCACTTTTAAATCCATACTATTGCTAAACACATAAGAAGAGTCTCCACCAAACTGCATAATACCTATACCGCCTTCTGAATGTTTAGGCCCAGATAATAAATGCATGCCTCCACCTTTATATGATTTCATAGTACCACCGTTGTAAGCTCTGTTTACTTTAACATCACCTACAATAACTTCTCCATCTTCAGCTTCGTAATCTACTTCAGGCATAAACTCTCCACCATCTTCTGCAAACGCATTCATTGCTTTGCCTGCACCTCCCATAGGATTAAATAACATAGAACCAATCCCTCCAAACATTTGTCCTGCTTGAGCGCTTTGATCGTTAGGGTCTACTCCAATAGCGTTTTGCATCATTCCTCCTACTATAGGCACACTACCTGCAACACCAGAAAGAGCTCCTTTTAAAAATCCTCCAAGGCCGTACTCAGGTAACATACCACCGTAAGTTGCTTGAGAATTTTTAAAAGCTTCATTTGTAGGAGCACCTTCACTTCCAGGTTTACGCATTTTTTCCCCTCTTCTTCTTTTGGCATGTATATTATCCCATAATCCTGGTCTACCACCTTTTTTATATTGTTTCATATTTTTACCTCCGTATCTATTCATTTTAAATGGATTTACATACTGATCTAGTATTACTGATTGCCCTGGCGTTATTCTTTCTCCGTAAAAAGAATTATGCAAATTTTCTAAATCTTTATTTTGACTTTGAAATCTAGGTTGCTTTAAAGGGTTAAGTTGTAAATTTCTATTGCTAGGTAAAAATTCTTGTAGCCCTTTAGCAGAAGGGTTAGTGTAAGCTTTTAATAAAATATCATCTAAAGGTTCATAAGATTTATACTTACCTGTTAAAAAATTGTCTAGCTCTTTATTTGAATTATTTAGTTTTACTTTACTGTTATCTGCTATTTTCTTTAATTCTTTTATTTGGTATTGTTTAAGTTCTGGGTTTTTTGACAATTTAAGTGCATCTTCATATAACGTTTTATTAAAAGATGCTTCATCTAAAGTTTCTCTCATTAAATTAATAGGATCATCAGGATCTAATCCTTGTTTAAGAGCTTTTGAATCGGGCATTAATTTATATCTATTAGGCCCTATAATATCTCCTGCCTTATCTAATTGATTCATTAAATCTTTTAAATCATCTACTTCTTTTAAAGCAGCTTTTTCTTTTCCGTAACCAGAAAGCCCAAGATCAACAATTCTTTTAGCGTTTAAATAAGCATCTTGTACTTTATCTCCTATTTGTGCAAGACTTCCATAGTTTTTATTAGCATACTTCATCATTGCAGGAAAACTTTTTGCTAACTTCAACAATTGTTTAATACTCATACCTGAAGGGTCAGGAGCAATACCTGTATAAGGTTCAGGCTTAGAAAATCCTACCATTGGAAAGTCGCTTATATCAAATCCTTGATTACGTAATGCTTCCATTTGTGGAGTAACAGTTACTTCTGGTAGCATTTTACTTCCTGGTCCACCTTTTTTATATTTTTTCATATCTCCTCCGTATTTAGCCATGTTATAAGATTGATCTTCCATAGCAACTTCATTCATAAATTGTATTGCATTTTTTCCTATATCTTTAGCAGGAACTCCGTCTACATCTGGAACAAAATCCATCCAATTTTCTCCTTGAAATTCTTTTCTTTTATTATAAGAGTCTTTAATTTCTCCTTCAAGAGCGGGCATATCTCTATAGCTAGACTGTTGATACCCTTTCATTACATTATTGTAAGCATCCATAAGAATTTTCTCATCTTTTTTGTATGAACTTCCTGTTTGCTCTTTGTAGCCTGTTTTAATAAAATCAGCTATATTTCTAGCATTTTGTTTTACAGCTTTTTTATATTTTCTTTTACTTAACTGGTCAGAAACATTTGCCATAGGATTTACTCTACCTACTTCCCCATTACTCTGTCTGTAATTTACATTATACTTATCTAATGTTTCTGCATTTATTCCAGACATTCTTTCGTAAGCAGCCTGTACTTCAGGATTATTTTTTATTTCATTATTCCAATATGCATTTCCACTTTCACTTCCTGTAAGACGATTAATATCTTGTGTTAACCCTACAACATTTCCTGCGTTAGCAAAATATTTATCTTTCATGTCTTTATAAGATATTCCTTTATTAAATAAATTTCTAAAATTTTTGTTACTTCCTTTTACTATATCGCTAGCATACCCTCTATATTTTTTTTGATCTCTTACGCTAAAATCTCCTAAGCTTTTAGAACTATAAGGATTACTTTCTAGATTACTATAACCTTCGTACAAATATTCGTCGGGATTTTTTTCGTAAGCATTACCAGGAGTTAAAGGGTTAGCTTTGCTCCCTCCAAGAATTGTGTGTGTATCTCTAACATTAGAGCCCACTGATTTTCTTGCTATATCACCTCTTGAAGAAGTAACTCCAGAATTTAAAGGAATTCCTTTAGAATCTAATAGAGGTACTTGAGCATCTCTAAATTTATTTCCTTCAAAAGAAACCGCTGGCGCACCACTACGAAAAGGATTAGCGTTAAACCCATAAGGATCTACATCTTTGTAAGCTTCTGCTAAACTGTTAAGGCCTAATCCTTGGGTCATAACATTTGTAGTAGAACCTGAAAGTACTTTTTCGTTTCCTAGTAAAGATCTTAAATTGCTTTGATCAAATTCAGATTTCATAGGATTCCAAACTTCTTGATTCTGCATTTCATCTTCTAACTGTAATTTATAAGATTTAATTTCGTGTGGAGATCTATAATACCTTGACCTGTTACTTCCTATTTCTCCTTCTTCAGTATTTTCTATTCTATAAGCTCCTTGCGTATAAGGTTTATTAAAGAAACTTTGATTATAAGCAATAGACTGATCTATTAAGGGAGAGTGCGTGCTACTTGAAAAAGGAGTTCCTAAAGCGGCATTGTATCTATGGCCAACTTCGTGTTTAGCTACACTTTTCGTAGCATCTTCATCAAGACCTGGGCGTAAAGATATTTGCCCTAAAACAGGGCTAGGAATTTTTCCTAAAAAAGGATGAAAACTATAATCACCTCTCATAAATCCTGCTGCTCTAGAAGAAGTATTTGCCATTCCTTCTTCTGTATACGTAGCAGTATTACCACCAGTGTTAATCATGTCTATACCACCAGAAACTAAATCAGACATTTGCTGGTCTGTTAAATCTATGCCGTGAGCGTTAGAGTATTCTTTTCTTAATCTATTTTGAAAAAAAGGATTATTTAATCTGTTGATATTATAATCCATAGCAGGCTGTAAATCATACGTTGCAGCTAAACCTGTTGGCGGATCAGTTGGTCCACCGTATTTATAATTAGGTCTAGGATATTTAGGTAATTTCCAACTACCTTCTGCAAACTTACTTGCTTCTTCTTGTGTATCGAAAGGAATACCTTCTCCAGCATTCATCGCTTCTCTAAAAGACTGAGGGTGATAAACGCTACTAGCGTAAGGAGCTTTGTTATTTGTTATAGAAGGCGCAACATAGAATTTTCCATCTGCTTCATACGTTGTACCTAAATGTGTAGAATGAGAATTTGAAGGCTGGCTAAAGTCGTACATGTAGTTTTCACCTACTGCAGGACGCATAGCTCTAAATTTTCTAGCTTTGTCTTTATTATTATATTTTTTCTTAGCCATAATCGCGCAATATACTATTTATTATTATCTTCTAGAAATTCTAAATAAGGTTTTTACATAATGCAATACAAAACTTTTTGCAGTTCGTAGTTTAACTTTTATGTAAGTATCTCTAAACCTAGCACCATCTTCAGTTCTTGGTACTGCTAATTTAGTCACTCGTTCTTTAACTACTGCATCTGTTAAAGTAGTGGACACTGCATTTACACTGTTCTCAAACACTGCACTCTGAAATTTATTAGTATCAGACCCTGTGTACCACTCTATGTTATCAAACACTTTTGTGTATATAGGATTTTTATTTACAACAAACTCTATACTACTTTCGTTAGATGTTCCATAAAAAGTATTTTCATTTCCTACATTATGCTCATACAAATTAGAATATTGTTCAGAAAATAAACGATCAAAAGAATTTAAATACATAGTAGTTCCGTAGGTATAAAAAGATGTAAACTTATTTATTACTTCATTAAATACTAACGTATTGTCTAAGGTAGAAATTAACACTTCATTATTTAAAGAGTCTACCCCTAAAACAATACTTGTATTATTGTCAATGTTGCTAGCAAACCAGGATTTCATACCATTTACATCTGATAAACTTTCTAAGCCATTAGCTCTAAATGCATATGATTTTCTTGTTAATTGGTCTACCCAATATATACCTTTAGAAGTGCTTACCACCCCTTCTCTAGATTGTGCTCCTACATTACTAGAAAGATACTTAAAGTCTTGTATCACACTACCTGTACCTAAAACAATTGCAGAACCACTTTCATCTATTACAGTTGATGTAGGATTAATACTTAAAGCTCCAAACCCTCTTTGTTGTAAAAAATATATATTATCATCGTGAAGCATAAGTTTTGTTATAGGTCCACTAGCTCCATCTAAATCTTTATAGTTTTCTAATCTAAATTTTTTCCAATTATCTGTGAGAGTGTTATTTATTTTTGCATCAGAGTACATAACCCTAGTATCGTAACTTGAAACTTCATTAAATTGTAAAGGTTTAGGTATAAATACTTCTGTATTATTTTCAGAAGAATAACAAGACGATAGATCAAAAGAATTTAAAGGAGTTTCATTATCTGAACTCCAATCTACTTTGTTTGCAAAGTGCCATCCTCCCCTTAAAGTTGTATTAAAAGTAGACTCTACAGGAAAAGCAAAATTAACTGATTTAGATACAGCAGATGCTAAAGCACTTGAAACAGAAACTTTTTGCATTTTTTCAAGATCGTATATTACTGTATATATATCTCCTCCCCAAACAGAATGGTAATTATATTCGTTTAATAGCTCACTATTATTAATGGCTATAAAAGGACCTGCAGGTATATAGTTATTTTTTTTTCTTCTTAACTCTGTGCTTCCGCCATACTGGTTAGGTCTTGGAGACTTTACAGAGGCTAAAATTTTACCTGTTCCAAGTACACCAATATTTTGATCATAAACTGCATCATTAACAAAATCTTTATACTCTAAACCATTGTCTAAAGCTAATCTAATAAATAAAGTTTCTTCTCCTTTACCCAGTAAAGGTGGTGACTCTCCACTAAAAGAAGGATTAAAATAATAATTATTAAAAAATCCTAATTGCTGATCATTTAAAAAAGTACTATCTGGTTCTAGCTCAAAATTAGGAATTGTTAAATTACCTCCCGCTTCTATTTTTGATGCATATTCTATATCATATGTGCTAAATAAAGAACTTTCAGTTAATCCTAATTTATGACTAGAGTAGCATGCAGCTGACCCTGAATTAGTGTCTTCAAAATTATCTTCTCTTCTTCCTGTAGCTACTCCTATAACTTTTAAATAATTAGATGTTGAAGTAGGGTATTGGCCAAATGCAAAATCAGGAGAATCTATTGTTATACTTCTATTTATATATTGTCCTAAATTTTGAGCTCCTTCAATTGCAGTTTGCATACCGTAACCTAATGGAGCTTGATTAGCACCCATTCCTCTACTAAAACCAGAATATAAATTCTGATCTTCAACGTTCCAAAATTCAGTGGCAAAGTTAACTACACCTGTTCCAAGAATTGTTTTATCTTCTTGCTTTCTTTCTACTCTAACTACTCTGTACCCACTTATCTTATTTCTTATTTCAGTAGGTATTGTTACTTTAAATTCAATTCCTAACGCATATATTTGTCCGCCTGCAGATTGATTAAACTCTCCAGAATCGTTATTGTAGTTACTTTCAATTATATCATCTTCTGTTAAATTTGAAGTATCGTTTAATTCTATATTTTGATATGCATTTGGGTTTGTGTCACCTGTATTGTATATGTAATTAGTACCGCTATTAGTAGTTCCTGCTACTTGAGCTAAAGTAAAATTATAAATACCTTCTGAATGATTAATATCATAGTCTTGATAGTCTGGAAATTTTATATCTCCAATCCAATTTACAAACCCTGGGTTACCTTGTAAATCGTAAAGTACAATTCCAAATCTATATATTTCGTTACGATGGTATCCCATAAACTCAGAAACATTTTCAGGAGACTTGTAATCTCCTGCTTCAGAATCACTTCTAAAAGTAGATTTTACATAAGGAGCTTCATCGGGAATAAAATAACCTTTATTACCTTCTAATCTTTTCTTTATAAATTTATATTTTATGTTAGGCCCTTCTCCTCCTAAAGTAACACCGTCTTTTCTAAATTTATAATCATTTCCTGCTGTAATTTCTTCTTTAGTAGAATTGTTGTATGGGTTTACAGCATCTATATTTTGCTGCTCTGTATACTCAGAGCTTCCCTCTAAAGTTATAGGATTAAATTCTTCGTCTACGTATGTAGTTGCGTCTTCTTCGCTATCTAAAGAAAGTCTAGGATATTTAACTCCGTCTGATCTTTTGTATCTATAAGCTCTAGAATTAAACTCTAAATTAAAAGGAGAGTATTGCACTCCTCCTAAAAATAATCGATTATCTTTAGTTGCTATACTTTTAACTTTACTAGGAGTGTTAGTTATTTCTGTAATTTCTTCTATAAGAAGAGATGCTCCAACATCAGTAGAGTGAGTTGTTTTAACGTACTCGTTATCTATTCTAGTGTTGTCTATTAAGTATGCATTTGTTATAGAGTTACTGCTTGTTTTGTATATTGCTGCAATCTCTATAAAGTCATAATCTAAATCAACACCACTTATTTCTATAACAACTGCTTTGTCTGTTATTTCTCCAGGAGCAGTGTTACTATATTCAGTTTGATTTTCAGGATCTTCTTGGTAATCCCAATACTGAGATCCATTTACTATATGTATAAAATTAGATAAAGGAGAAAATCTAGTTACGTTTCCTTCTAATGTTTTTAATCTATACGCATACTGATACATTCCTGCAGGAAGAGTACCAGACTTATTTACTTCTTTTATTGTAGGAGAACTAAAGGTAGCAGGAATGCTTAAAGAAGTTTCTTCTACAGTTACGCTAAAAAGATCTTCTTGAGCAATATTTAAACTTCTAACAGGGTTTAAATTATCTGTCCAATAAACTCTTTGAATATTTTCTGCTTCATATCTTGAAACTGCTTCAATTGGAAAATCTTTATTAAAATTTAATTCTGAAGAACTGTAAATTAATGAAGCTTCTTCAGAATTTAAATCCCATTTTAAAACAGAAGACATAGTTCCTGCTGCATAAATTAAATTGCAAAAAATAATTGCAGTATTTCTAATCAAACAACTACCTATAATTTCTACAGATTCAAATTCAATTAATTCTGAAAGAGTTTCATATAAATTTAAATAATTTTCTTGAAGAGTACCCCAACCATAAATATTTGGAGTTTCATCATACTCTATTAATTGCTCTTCTATATATTGTATAGGACTTGCAAGACTTTGTTTAAATAATTCAATGTCAGCACTGTTATTATAATATACATAAAATAAATTATTTACAGTAATTCCTAAATATTTGTGGCTAGGCCATATTAAATAATCCCCACCGTCTTCTAAATTATCTAAAGTTAAAGAGTCAGTGCTTACCCATAAAGAGTATGCTTCAGGTATAAAAACTTCTACAGATTCAAATGCATTATTTTCTGAAAAATCTAAAACTTTTTTATTTCCTTTAACATTTTTTACTACTCCTGAATTATTTTCTTGCCCAGAAGCGTCTGATACAACTCTAATATTTTTAGCATCTACATAAGTTCCTTGCTGAGGAATAGTAGTTCCTAAATCTTTCATCATACCCCCACCAAAACTATTTACTTGCTGATCTCTCATTATTTATTAAAGTTTTTTCTTATTTCAGGCGAACCTACTCGTTTAAAAAATGTTTCGTGTGCATTTACGTTAGGTAGCAACCTCATAGTTTGATTTTTAATTGCCTCTAATTGGTCTATGTTAGGCATTTTAGCTTTATTACCAGCTTGCCCTACATACCACATCCACTCACGCTCAGAGTGATCGTATACT
>Ga0070754_10000405_pt1 | contig 41495 bp, 54 predicted proteins | sample VirMetDEL_Sep_01_FD_75181 | JGI IMG/M metagenome (GOLD analysis project Ga0070754, IMG submission 75181) | Aqueous microbial communities from the Delaware River and Bay under freshwater to marine salinity gradient to study organic matter... | ecosystem: Environmental > Aquatic > Marine >...
AGATCAGTCGGCTTTAGGAGCTTCCGCCGGCTTGACTGCGTCTTCGTAGGAAACCGCTTTATCGGTCACGTTGGCCTTCTGCAGAACAGTATCTACAACTTGCTCTTCCAGTACAACCGAACGTACTTCGTTCATTTGCTGGTCGTTCTTGTAGTACCAGGCAACCACTTGCTCGGGCTCTTGATAGGCCGAAGCCATCTCTTCGATCAGCTCACGCACGCGGGCTTCGTCCGGCTTCAGCTCGAACTGCTTGACCACTTCGGCGACGATCAGGCCCAGCACGACACGGCGCTTGGCTTGTTCTTCGAACAGCTCGGCCGGCAGTTGGTCAGGCTTGATGTTGCCACCGAACTGCTGAACGGCTTGCACGCGCAGGCGATCAACTTCATTGCCGATCAGCGCCTTCGGCACCTCGACCGGGTTGGCAGCCAGCAGGCCGTCCATTACCTGGTTCTTGACCTTGGACTTGATGGCCTGGCGCAGTTCGCGCTCCATGTTCTTGCGGACTTCGGCGCGGAAACCTTCCAGACCGCCTTCCTTGATACCGAACAGGGCGAAGAATTCGTCGTTCAGCTCAGGCAGTTGCGGGGCGGAAACCTCGTTCACGGTAACGGTGAACTCGGCGGTCTTGCCGGCCAGATCGAGGTTCTGGTAATCCTCGGGGAAAGTCGGGTTGATCACGCGCTCTTCACCAGCCTTGGCACCAACCAGAGCATCTTCGAAGCCCGGAATCATGCGGCCAGAGCCCAGCACCAGCTGAGTACCCTTGGCGCTGCCGCCAGCGAAGGCTTCGCCGTCGATCTTGCCAACGAAGTCGATGTTCAGCTGGTCACCGTTCTCGGCAGCACGCTCAACAGCTTCGAAGCGGGTATTCTGCTTACGCAGAATGTCCAGCATGTTATCGACGTCGCTATCAACCACGTCAGCCTGCAGGCGCTCGATGGAAATGCCATCCAGGCCAGTGACCTCGAACTCCGGGAACACTTCGAAAGTGGCCACGTATTCCAGTGCCTGGCCCTTCTCGAAGGACTTCGGCTCAACCGACGGAGCGCCGGCCGGGTTCAGCTTCTGCTCGACCACGGCTTCGTAGAAGGTAGCCTGGATCAGGTCGCCCAGGGCTTCCTGACGAGCGGCGTCTTCGTAACGCTGACGGATAACGCTCATCGGCACCTTGCCAGGACGGAAGCCAGGAACCTTGGCGCGACGGGCAGTCTGTTGCAGACGCTTGTTGACTTCAGTCTCGATGCGCTCGACGGGTACGCCGACGGTCATGCGACGCTCAAGAGCAGAAGTGCTTTCAACAGAAACTTGCATGGATATTCCTCGTTGCACAGACATAAGCCGGCTCGAACCGGCCCCGAATCAAGGCCAAGCATTCTAGAGGGTCAATATGAAGAAGTCACCCTAGAAGCAGGCGGCAATCGGGAGGATTTGTAAAGATGGTGCGGACGGAGAGACTCGAACTCACCACACCCCGACTGCCAGGCCTGGAGGCCTTGATTTGTGTGAATGGGCGCGTGTGCGTGAGCGTGAATCTGTTCCCAGCTTGTTCCCAGTGAGAACGAGCATGAGTGCTCAACACCGCAGGCGGCGGCATTCTACACGGATTTATTTTGAGGCAAAGCAAAAAGGTAATTTTGGTAATCGTGAGAGCTTAAAGCCCCTGAAGCCCTTTATTTTCAATGGCTTATCAGTAGCTCATAAAGGTAATAAATCAGTAATCGGAAGGTTAGGAGATTACCTAGACGACTGGCTAGAAGAGGGAAAATCAAAATCCTTTAAAATCAGTAGCTTACAAAAATATTACCTCCATCATTACCCAGAATTACCAGCCAAGGTAATCGGGAAAACCCAGTAAAACCGGGGCCTGTAGTGCTGCCAGATCATCCAATTACGAAAATTACCCATTCCAGATCTCGCGTCAGCCGACCTAGACAGAAAGCAGCCTCCCCGCCCCCAGCATGAGTCCCTTGGTGCAGGGATTCGCAGGGTTTTGCCACAGCCTGAATACTGCATGCAGTACATAGCCTGGGCCACATCGAGCAGTCCGCAGGGGTGAAGAAAAAGCACCCTATTTAGCCCGCCGGCGTGGCGTGGGGACGAGGGCGCGCGCCGGGTGCTAACACCTTCCCGATCCAATAGACTTGAGGTCCACCGTCGGTCTGGGGAAAGCAATGAAGCGAGATATGGGATTGATTCGGTTGCTGCTGCTAAGACTCGAAGAGCTCGATCAGGATGGCCAAAGCGTCTATCACTTCCGCGAAGGTGACCCTGATATTGATATCGAGGGCTACAGCTGGGAACAGATTTCGTACCACTACGATCTAGCGGACGAGGCTGGGCTTGTCGACATGGGCAGCGATGGCATCATGAACGGCTTTCTATTTAGACGACTTACTTGGGCAGGTCATGACTTTGTTGATGCAGTGAGGGACGAAGAAATCTGGAGAAAGACCAAGGAAGGAGCGCTGGCGGCTGGTGGAATCAGCATCGATTTGGTGAAAGATCTTGCCAAGGGATTCGTCCGCAAGAACATTGAGAAGCTCACCGGTATTGAGCTCTAAAAAAGCCGCCTCATGGGCGGCTTTCGTGCTTCTGCGTTGCGCTCAGCTGGCGGCGCTGATGGGCAGCTCATACGGCGTGAACCGCACGACCTCCTCCCCTACCCAGTCATTGATCTGCATGAGCCGGGCTTGCACCGGCTCCAGCTCATTGACGGCCCACACCTGGGCGGCCTCTCGGATTGAGCCGAAGCCCCCAGCGTTCTGCGGTACCACGCCCATCAGCTGCGGCGGAATGCGCAGCATGGCGAGCTGGTCATCGCGGCTGATGTTCTTGATGGCGCCAAAGTCATCCTTGGCCGCCACCTCACTGATCGGGATCAGCTGGATGCCGTCCTTCTTGCCGTTCGGCGCGTACATGAACAGGTTACGGAAGTTGCCCGGCCCCTTGCTGTCGCGCATCGCCTTGCGCAGGTCCTTGACGTAATTCTCGTCGAAGGCCGCGTCGGTCATGTACAGGATGAATCCAGCATGCGAGCCGTTGGCGAAGTACTTCCGGCGGAACAGCGTGGCCGCCTCATTCAACAGCGCGCTCTGCAGGCCTGGCAGCCACTCCGGCAGACCGTAAATCTCCTGGTTGATATCGGCCTCACGCAGATGGCAAACGCTGCCGCGCTTGAACTCGTGTTCGTCTTTCCAGCCGCGCACCTGGTAGTACGTATCGAGATCCACCCCGCGCCGCATGTACTTGGCCAGGCACGGCAACAGCCCCAGGGCCTGCCGGAGCATGTTGTTGCGTTTCTCGAGATACAGGTTGCCCGACCACCCCCAGTCCGTGACGATCTGCTCGAACGCAGCCCGGCTCAACAGCTTGTGCGGAATGAAGGTGCGGGACAGCGCGTTGCGCTTGAACACCAGGGCAGATGGCAGATAGACGCCCGCTTTCGACGCCTTCGCCAGGTTGTCCAGCGAGACGGGCGGCTCGTACCAGCGCCCATTTGCGTAGCACTCCAGGTAATCCAGGAAGTCACGCCCATCGAGCACCGCCGTAGGCTCACCGAAGGTAAAGGCCATGCCGCCGGGCGTGCTGGCGGCCGGCTGCTCAGTGATTGTCTCGTTGCTCATCAATAGAACTCCATAACGCCCGTATTGGCTGCCGTCTGGCCTTCCAGGGGCTCGTTGTGCAAAGCGTGGAACAGCGCCCACGCCAGATCGGCGTGGCCCGTGTTGTCGTTGCGGCCTGCGGTGTAGGTGAACTGCCGCCCGCCCGGCGTGACCGTCTTGCGAATCGCCATCAGCGACTGCGCCATGTCCGTCCAGCCGGCGTCGAACTCAAGGCGGCCCTGGCTGATCACATGCCATGCCTTCATCACCAGGCGCGTTTTCACCTCGGGGCTGTAACTGAACGTCGTCAGGCCTGGGAAGAACTGGCGCACCAGCTGCGCCACGGCGCTGCCGATGCCGGTGGTATCGATACCGATATAGGTGACCCAATAGCGCTGGGTGACCTTCTGAATCGTCCTGGCCTGGCTGTCGAAGTCCATGCCCTTGAACTGGTGGCGCTCCAGGATGCGGAATTTCCCGCCCGGTACCGCCGGCGGCGCCACCACCACCAGGCCGGCCGAGTCGCCGCTCTCCGCAGGGTCATAGCCAAGCCAGACCTGCCGCGAGCCAAACGGGCGCATTTCCAGCGGTTTGAAGTCATCCCAGTCAACCCAGCTATCCACCATGCCGCTCTGCAGCATGCTCAGCGGGAAGATGCTCGCCCCGTCGTCGACGAACTGGCACATCAGCAGATTCTGGAACGCCGCCGCGTCGTACTCGCGCCGCAGCTCGTCGATGTCGAACAGATCGCAGCCCCGGTCGGCCGCATCCAGAATCGTCACAATCTGGCGCCAGATGGCGTCCTCGCACAGCCGGCCCTGCTGCAGCTCGGCGTGGCTTACATCCAGATTGATATGCTCGGCCGAAGGCTTGCCCTTGTTGAACCGCTCGCCCGTCCAGAAGGTGTAAGCCTCATGCGCCATGCTGCTCGGCGTCGAGAAATACGTCCGGCGGTAGCGCTTCTGCATCGCCATGCCGCTGGCGACCTTGTTCAGCTCCTGGAATTTGTAGGTCCAGAAGAACTCGTCAAAGTAGAAGTTGCCGTGATAGCCCTGAGCGGTACGCGCGTTGGTGCCCAGGAAGTGCAGCTCGGCGCCGTTCGGCAGAATGATCGGGTCACCGGCCAGGTCCACCCCGATCACATCCCGCGCGAAGGCCTGGATATACGCCTTGAAAATGTGCGCCTGCGCCTTCGACGCAGACAGGAAAATCTGGTTACGCCCAGTGGTCAGCGCATCGATCAGCGCCTCGCGAGCAAAGTAGAACGTGGCGCCAATCTGGCGGCTTTTCAGAATGACCCGCGTGCGCTGATTGCCTGCGCGGTGCCAGTCGAGCTGGTAGTCGAAGCACCCTTCGAGGAAGGCCTCGACCAGCTTCTCGGTCTGTTCCTCGGTAATGTCGTTGCGCTTGGGCTTCCGCTTCGGCCCGGCGTTGCGCTTATCCAGCTCCGGGTTTAGCTCGGCCTCGGTACCGCCCTTCTGGAAGCGATCAATCCGCGCTTGCCGCTCCAGCTGCCGGTGCAGCAGGTCGATTTCCTTGTAATCGGCGCCCGACTTCGGGTCTTTCAGAATCAACTGAACAAGCCGCGCTTCAGTCGCAGCCTGGATCCGCTCCAGCGGCGTAGCGCGGTCCCACTCGTCGCGGGCCTTCCAGCTGTGCAGGGTCTTTTCTTTCTCGCCGATCAGCTCGGCGATTTCGCACACGCGATAGCCCTGCCAATACAAGTGCTTGGCGTGGCGGCGGTGATCGGTGGGCAAATCGACGATGGCATTCATGGCGCCGATGCTGCCGTTCGCGCGCGCGAGCCCCTACCAGCGCGCCCTGTACCGCGCCCCGCTACAGGCTCAGCGCGTTGCCGCCTCTGCCCAGCCTGCCGACCATGCCCTCAACGCGAAACCCGCACCGAGGATCACCCCGCATGGCCGCCACCAAGAAAACCGTCTCCAAATGGACCCGCATTGCCGTCGAAGGCGCCACCACCGATGGCCGCAACATCGAGCGCAAATGGATCCAGGAGATGGCCCAGCAGTACAGCCCCAACACCTACGGCGCTCGCCTGAACTGTGAGCACCTGCGCGGCGTCTGGCCGGGCAGCGACTTCGGCGCCTACGGCGACGTGGTCGCCCTCAAGGCTGAAGAGATCGACATCGACGGCAAGAAGAAGCTGGCTCTATTCGCGCAGATGGCGCCCACCGACACCCTGATCGAGCTGAACAAGAAGGGGCAGAAGGTCTACACCTCCATCGAGGTCAACCCCGACTTCGCCGACACCGGCAAGGCCTACCTGGTCGGCCTGGCCATCACCGACAGCCCGGCCAGCCTGGGTACCGAAATGCTCCAGTTCAGCGCCAAGAACGGCACCCTGGCCAACCGCAAGCAAGACAAAGACAACCTCTTCACCGCCGCCGAAGAAACGGCGCTTGATTTCGATGAAGTCGACGACACCCCCAGCATGTTCGCCGGCCTGAAAACCCGCCTCGGCGAGCTGCTGAAACTGAGCAAGGACAAGGAAGGCAAGGACGCAGTTCACTTCGCCGAACTGGGCGAAATGATCGAAAGCCTGGCTGAGCACGGCGCCAAGCAGGCCGACGCCTTCGCCAGCGTGCAGACCGCCCACAACAAGCTCCAGGCAGCCCACGACAAGCTGTCCACCGACTTCGCCGACCTGGTCAAGCGCCTCAGCGAAACCGAAGACCACAGCCAGCAGCCCCAGCGGCCGGCCAACCCCGGCGGTGACGGTGCTGTCGTCGCCGAGTTCTGACCCCAAGCCGCCACCACGCCACCAGTTCGGAGTAACACCATGCAGAAGCACACCCGCATCGCCTTCAACGGCTACATGGCCAACCAGGCGAAAATCAACGAAGTCGAATCGGCCACGGTGACGTTCACCGTCGCCCCGACCCCGGCGCAGAAGCTGGAAAAAGCGATCCAGGAATCGAACCGCTTTCTCACCAAGATCAACATCATCCCGGTCGACGAGCCCGAAGGCGAAGCCATCCTGCTCGGCGTCAACGGCCCGACTGCCAGCCGCACCAAGACTGACGCGGCTACCGGCAAAAAGCGCAAGCCGCGCGATGTCAGCGCCCTGAGCAAAGACACCTACGCCTGCAAGAAAACCAACTTCGACACCGCCTTCCCCTACGCCAAGCTCGACGCCTGGGCCAAGTTCCCCGAGTTCCAGACCATGCTGTCCGGCTCCATCGCCGTACAACAGGGCCTGGACCGCATCATGATCGGCTTCAACGGCACCAGCGCCCAGGATGACACCGACCTCGACGCCAACCCGATGCTGGAGGACGTCAACATCGGCTGGCTGCAGAAAATCCGCGTAGGCGCACCGGACCAGGTCATGAGCGAAGGTGAAGTCACCGCCGGCAAGGTCACCGTAGGCGCCGCCGGCGACTACAAAACCCTCGATGGCCTGGTCTTCGATGCCATCCAGCTACTGGCCCCGTGGCACCGCAAACGCAAAGACCTGGTCGTCATCGTTGACCCGCAGCTGCTGCACGAAAAGCAGCTCAAGGCAGTCGAGAAAGGCGCCGAGTCCAACGTCGAAGAAAACGCCGCCGACGAGGTAGTCACCAAGGGCCGCCTGGGCGGCCTGCCCATCGAGCACGACGCCCCCTTCTTCATCGACGGCTGCGTGCTCATCACCCCGCTGAGCAACCTGTCCATCTACGTCCAGAGCGGCAAGCGCCGTCGCCACATCCGCGACGAGCCGGACTTCGACCAGGTCGCCGACTACCAGTCCTCGAACGAGGCCTATGTCATCGAAGACTTCGGCGCCATCGCCCTGGTCGAGAACATCGAGAAGGTATAAGCCATGGCATCCCTTGCCCAACGCACCCAACTGCGCAAGCGTGCCGAAGCGGAATCGGCGCGCACCGCACCGCCGGCGCTCATGGACGGGCTCACCACCTACGAGCTCATGCTCGCCAAGCTGCAACAGGATCAACTGCGCCTGAAACAGGTGCAGTCGAACCGCAACAAGGCGCTTCTGAAGGCCGAGCTGCTGCCGGAATACGCCGACTACGTTGCCGGCGTGCTCGCCGGCGGCAAGGGCGCGCAAGACGACGTATTCGTCACCGTCATGCTCTGGCGCTTCGACGCGGGCGACTTCGCTGGCGGCCTGCAGGCTGCGGCCTACGTGCTCCAGCACGATCTGAAAATGCCCGAGCGCTTCAACCGCACCACCGGTTGCGTGGTCGCCGAAGAGATCGCCGAGGCCGCCCTGCGCGCCCTCAAGGCCGGCACCGGCTTCGACCTCGAAGTCACCCTGCAGGCCAACGAGCTCACCGAGAGCCACGACATGCCCGACGGCGCCCGCGCCAAGCTCATGCTCGCCATCGGTCGCCTGTACGCGCTCAAGGTCAAGGACGATGCCAGCGGCGAAGACCTCGGCAACCTCGTCAACGCCAAGGAATACCTGACCAAGGCCATCAGCCTGTACAGCGCCTGCGGCGCCAAAAAGGATCTGGAGCGCGTAGACCGCCTCCTCAAGAAACACGCCGACACCAACGGCTAACCGAGCGTCCCACGCACCCGGCGGCTCGGGGCCGATCAGCTGCTTACTCCTTCGCACGCTGTGACGCCCCGACCACCGCCGACTAATTCCGAGGCACCGCATGAGCGCGTTCGTAGCGGGCGGCACCCCCAACGCCCCATACCCCATCAGCAACGCCGACTTCTGGCCAGAGATCGACGGCCAGAAACTGCGCACCGCCATGCGTATCGACTCCAGCGTCACCGACGACCGCCTGGAGGTCGCCACCGTCAACGCCATGATCGAGGCCAACCGCGAGCTGGCCGACTACCGCGCCGCCCGCCAGGCCGAAGGCCACGCCACCCTGGGCGACGTGCCGGCCGAGAAGATCCAGGGCGAAAGCCAGCTGCTGCACCTCTACCGCCGCATCGTCTACTGCCGCGCCCTGGCCGAGCTGATCGAGCGTTACCGCAGCTACGACGCCACCAACAGCGGCGAGCAGAAAGTCACCGAAGAAGAAACCAGCCCCGACCAGCTCCGGCGCGACGCCCGCTGGGCGCTGCGCAACATCCTCGGCGAGAGCCACAACACCGTGGAGCTGCTCTGATGCCCACCGTCATCGCCGCCCAGGGCGACACCGTCGACAGCCTCTGCTGGGACTACTACGGCCGCACCGCCGGCGTTACCGAAGCTGTCCTCGACGCCAACCCAGGCCTGGCCGACCTCGGCCCGATCATCCCCCACGGCACCGCCGTGACCCTGCCAGACGCCCCCCCGCAAGCCGAACAACCGCAAGTGGTGAACCTATGGAACTGACGATCTACAAGACCACGGGCATGGGTACGACCCACGAACAAAACACACCGATCTTCCTGGCGCTCTACAAGGGCAAGGGCCAACTGTTCAACGCCCTTATCCGCGCCTGGACGGGCTCCATTTACAGCCACTGCGAGCTGGTCATGCCGGACGGCCGCTGGCTGTCCGCCTCGGCCATGGACGGCGGCGTGCGCGCCAAACACATCGACTACAAGCCCGAACACTGGGAGCTGATCCCCGTGCCCTGGGCCAACGCGCGCTGGATCGAGGAAGTCTTCGAGCGGCACCAGGGCAAAGGCTACGACTGGGCAGGCATCTTCCTCAGCCAGCTCCTGGGCAGCGGCCTGCACAGCGAACGCCGCATGTTCTGTAGCGAGTTCTGCGCCGTCGCCCTGGGCTTTACCGGCATCGGCCAGCGCTTCAGCCCCGTACTGCTGGGTGAAACCGTGCACCGCATCAACCGGCTGCCGTTCGTGCAGCTTCCCCACTCGCTAGCCGAGGGCCACCCGGATGCCAAACATGCCTGACCGTCCTGAAACCTGGGCCTGGCTGCTTGCCTGGCTGGAACACCACCACCCTCTGGTCTATGCCGCCGTGCTGTCCGCGTCCATCGCCTCTGCCCGCTTCATCTACAGCGGCGGCGCCGTCAGGCGCGCCTTGGGCGAAGGCTTCATCTGCGGCCTGCTCACCCTCGCACTCACCAACGGCCTGCCGTGGCTCGGCGTGCCCGTCGAGTTCGCCCCCTTCTTCGGCGGCCTGGTCGGTCTGATCGGCGCCGACGGCATCCGCACCGGCCTCAAACGCCTCTACAGCAGAAAGGTAGAAACCCTATGAACAAGCCCACCACCCTGGAGCACGGCTCCAAAGGCCAGGCAGTCCTGGCACTGCAGAAGGCCCTCAACGCCGCCGGCGCCAAACTGTTCGCCGATGGCGACTTCGGCGACGAAACCGAGAAAGCCGTCCGCGCCTACCAGCTCAAGAAAGGCCTGGTAGTCGATGGCCGCGCCGGCGAAAAGACCCTCGCCGCCCTGGCCGGCGCCGACTGCAGCAAGCTGCTCAACAACGCCACCCTCGTCGCCGCAGCCGCGCGCCTGGGCGTGGAGCTGGCCACCGTCTACGCCGTCAACGAGGTGGAAAGCGCCGGCGCTGGCTTCCTGGCCAACGGCAAACCCAAGGCCCTGTTTGAACGTCACGTCATGCACGCCCGCCTGGCCCTGGTGCGCAACAAAGGCGACGACGCGGCCGCCCTGGTTGCCCATGCCGATCAACTGGCCCTCACCTACCCCAACCTGGTCAGCCGCAAGCCGGGCGGCTACGCCGGCGGCACTGCCGAGCACCAGCGCATCGCCCAGGCCCGCATGCTCGACGCCCTCTGCGCCGACGAGTCCGCCAGCTGGGGCGCGTTCCAGATCATGGGCTACCACGCCACGCGCCTCGGCTATGCCAGCGCCGCCGAGTTCGTGCGCCTCATGCACCAGGATGAAAACCAGCAGTTCGAGGCCTTCGTCCGCTTCATCGAGAAAGACCCGGCATTGCTCAAGGCCCTCAAGGCCAAGAAGTGGGCGGCCTTCGCCGAGGGCTACAACGGCCCGGCCTACGCCCGCAACCTGTACGACGTGAAGCTCGAACGCGCCTACCAGCGGCACGCTGACTGCGGCTGTGGCCAGAAGGTCGCCGCGTGACCACCCTGCGCCAGGCCCTCTACGGCGCCGCCCTGCTCGGCGCCCTTGGCCTGCTGCTGTGGGGCACCTACCAGCAGAGCCAGGCCGCCTCGGCACGCGCCGAGCGCGACGCCCAGCTCATCGACCAACTCAAGCAGCGCAGTGCCCGCCAGGCCGCCAGCATCGTCCGCCTCGGTGGCGAGCTGGCCGACCTGCGAGTCGCCCAGCAGGGCATGCAAACGGCACAGGCCGACGTGCGTAGGCAGCACGCCACCAGCCAGATCCAGAAACAGGAGATAAGCCGCAATGACCCGAGTTTTAGTGATTGGAGGCGGCAGCCTCTGCCTGATGCTGCTCGCAGGCTGCATGAGCGTCCCGCCCTTACCGGAGCCAGTGGTTACCGTGACTGGCTGTCCCGCCGTAACGCCCTGCAGCCTGCTGCCGGCAGCGCCGCAGAATAACGGCGACCTCAGCGACGACAGCGACTACCTGGCCGCCGCCTGGGCCGAATGCGCCGCCCAGGTCGACGCGGTATACGAACACCAGCAGCAACAGCCGAGGGCTGCCCCGTGAACAAACCCAACAGCCTGCGCGACCACCTGCTCGCCGCTGACCCAACCCTCGCGCAGAACCCCGAGCGGCTGCTCGTCTTCATCGACGAGGGCAACATCCGCGCCACGGCAGCTCCGGGGCTGTCGTTCGAATGGCTCTACACCCTCAACATCATCATCACCGACTACGCCGGCCACCCCGACAACATCGCCATCCCGCTGCTGGCCTGGCTGCGCCGCAACCAGCCCGACCTGCTCACCAACATCGAGAAGGGCAAAGACGCCATCGGCTTCGAGGCCGACATCCTCGGCAATGACAAGGTCGACCTGTCCATCACCATGCCCCTCACCGAGCGCGTGATCGTCAAGCGCCTGCCGGACGAAAGCCTCGAAGTCACCCACCCGCCCGAGCCAGACTTCGGGCTATGACCGACAATCTAGAAGCCCTCGAAGACTGGGCAGGCGCCCTGCTGGCCAAGCTCAGCCCCGCCGAGCGGCGCAAGCTCACCACCCGCATCGGCCGCGACCTGCGCCGCAACCAACAGCAGCGCATCGCCACCCAGCGCAACCCGGACGGCACCCCCTACGCCCCACGCAAGGCCCAGGCGCTGCGCAGCAAACAAGGGCGCATCAAGCGCCAGATGTTCGCTCGCCTGCGCCGGGCCAAGCACCTGCGCCTGCAGAGCACCGCGGATTCCATCGCAATCGCCTTCACCGGGCGTATCGCCCGCATCGCCAAAGTTCACCAACAGGGCCTTCGTGATCGCCCCGGCCGAGGTCAGGCCGAGGTGCAATATGCCAAGCGCGAACTGCTCGGCTTCGCCAATACAGATCTGGAGCTGATCCGATCTACCCTTATCGCTTATATTGTCGGCTCAAGGAGCAGTTGACAAAACATCTAAAACCCAGGAATGCATAGTGACAACGCCAAACATCCACATCGACCAGCAAGAGTTTGTAGACTTCCTAGAGAGCTTATTTAAAGCGGAAAATTTCACTGTAGACCCCGTATCAACAACGCCTAACGCATTAAATCCCTTCCGGCAGCCCGATCTTGTCCTAAGAAAGGACTCAAGAAGATACTTAGTTAGCGCCAAGCACTACAGAACCCGAATATTTCAAGCCGACTTAATACTCGCAGCCGCGCGACAGCTCTCATTAATTTCGATTCCATACCCAAGATCAGAAAAAATACTAGCAGTCAACGTTGCGGTCCCGTTTCACCTAAGAGACGAACTGGCCAAAAAATATAACACAATACTCCTAGACAAAAATGAACTGGGAAATCTTACATCCAAACACCCAAACCTGATACCCAACTACTTCGCGACAACAAATACACCATCGTTTGCATTTGAACCTGAGACAGTTCTGCCAGAGTACAAGATTCATGAACCCCCGAGCGTGGGTGATGAGCCCAACCCTTTAAACGAGAATATCCAGACCGAGAACCACGCAAACGCGAACAATGACCCTACGCCCTCCGAACTGCCTGGCGATAAATTAATTACACAACTAGCCACTATTAAGCGCGGCAAGGACGAGTGGCAGAAATTTGAAAAAATTTCACTCGATATACTGAAATACTTATTCAGCCCTGCACTTGATAAGTGGAAAAAGCAAACAAAAACAACTGACAACTTAAATCGCTACGACTATGCATGCAGAATAAACTCAAACAATGCCTTCTGGGGTTTTCTCTCATCAAGATTAAACACACAATATTTAATTATTGAAATCAAGAACCATTCTAACGAAATCAACCAAGGACAAGTTCTAACGACAGAAAAATACCTAACAGATAAAGCGCTACGGCGTGTAGCCATTATAATTTCTCGCGCAGGCGCCAGCGATAGTGCTTTAAAAATAGCTCAAGGCGCGATGCGAGAAAGTGGAAAACTGATACTAATACTTGGAGACAATGAAGTAATTGAAATGCTCAAAGCTAAGGATGCGGGTAACGACCCAAGCGATTACCTTTATGACTTGACCGATGAGTTCCTGCTCAGTCTTCCACGATAAACCTGTAAGGCCTGCATTACCGCTTAAGGAGCCGTTATGAAAAGAAGGAAGCGAACTCAAACCTCAGCAACTCCCAGCCCTCTCCCCAAGACTTCACTGGCGACTTCTGTAAAAGAGGTATTCGCCGCGCTGACAGCAGTATCGCTTTTTGTTAACGCAGTGCTTGGTGGGCTGGTGCTTTACGCCAATAATAAGGGGTTGTTTTCTGACTTAACCAATGACTTCTATGGTTGGCTCTATGAGGAGGAATATTGGAACGGCCTATTTAACAACTACCCAGAAGGTTATGTGGACATGGCCTCCATGGAGTTATCCGAAACCACCACCCAGCTTGTACTTACGAGCCATAGAGGCCAGATTGACGGCGTGATATCTGACCGTCGCCTGTGCCGGGTTGGTTTTCCTCATGGCTACAAACTGCTAAAGGGAGAGATATCTCTTTTTGGAAATAGTGCCACGGTAATCGCCTGGGACGTAGAGAAAGGTTATCCCGTAGATTATGCGGAGTTCTCTATTAATAGGGAGGGAGTAGTAATAGAGGTTACACCAAAGCAGAATTCTCGCTGGCTCGGCGATGAAACGTTAAGACTTGCCCAGCACCCCGACATGGACACTGACCAAGCAATGCAGAATTTACATCCATTCTGCTTTACCCCTGACGAGGAGGCTCCCTATCTGCATTGGCCTGATCTTCTCAAGAAACCTGAGAGCAAGAAGCCAAATGAAAGAAAACCCGTAGAGGAGTTGAAGGGGTCGGATTCAGCTTTCAAATAGCTAACGCTACTGAAATTACCTTGCCCATCCCCCATGCGAATGCCCTGTTGATCTGATCCTGTACCTCGCCCCGCTACAGGGGCCACCGCGTGCACCCCGCGCGCGTGAGCCGCAGCATCAGCGGCATGAACAGCCTCGCCGAACTCGCCCGCCTCATAGAAAACCTGATCCGCTTCGGCACCGTCGAAGCCGTGCAGGTCAAACCGCCTCGCGTGCGCATCAAAACCGGCAGCATCACCACCACCTGGCGCCCCTGGCTCAACCTGCGCGCCGGCGAGGACCGCGAGTGGGACCCGCCCACCGTAGGCGAGCAAGTCATCCTCTTCAGCCCCTCCGGCAACCTCGCCCAGGGCGTGGCCCTCACCGGCCTGAGCAGCGACCAGCACCCGGCCAACGGCGACCGTGAAGGCCTGCACCGCCGCACCTACCGCGACGGCGCCGTGATCGAGTACGACAGCCTTGCCCACCACCTGCGCGCCACCCTGCCCGGCAGCGCCGAGCTGATCGCCGCCGGCAACATCACCCTCAACAGCGGCGGCAACATCCAGATCGCCGCCGCCGGCAACGTCGCCATCACCGGCGCGCGTGTGGACCTCAACTGATGCCGGCCGTAACCCGCAAGGGCGACAACTGCACCGGCCACGGCTGCTGGCCACCGCGCCCCAGCACCGGCGCGAGCCCGGACGTATTCGTCAACGGCATCGCCGTGCACCGCCAGGGCGATGCCTGGGCGGCGCATACCTGCCCGACCATTCCCGAAACGCACGCCAGCGTGCTTGCCGCAGGCAGCGGCACCGTATTCGTCAACAGCAAGCCGATTGGCCGCATCGGTGACCCTGTCGCCTGCGGCAGCAGCGTCGCCGCCGGCTCGCCCAACGTCTTCGCTGGGGGCTGAGCATGATCGGCATGAACGCCCGCACCGGCCGCACCATTACCAGCCAGCAGCACCTGGCCCAGTCCATCGCCGACATCACCACCACCCCGGTGGGCAGCCGCGTTATGCGCCGCGAATACGGCTGCCACCTCGCCAACCTCGTCGACTGGCCGCTTAACGCCGCCACCCGCCTGCAGGCCTATGCCGCTGTGGCCACAGCCCTCATGCGCTGGGAGCCGCGCATCCGCCTCAGCCGCGTGCTGCTCACCCCCGGCACCGTGGCCGGCCAAGCGTTCCTCGACGTGGAAGGCACCATCACCGACACCAACGAGCCCTTGAGCCTGCGCGTACCCGTCAACCTGGGGGCTGCCGCATGACCGTCACCTTTACCCCCATCGACCTCAGCCAGCTGCCGGCGCCGAATGTCGTCGAGCCCATCGACTTCGAGGCCATCCTCGCCGAGCGCAAGGCCTACGCCATCAGCCTCTGGCCCGCCGACAAGCAAGCCGAAGTCGCCGCCACCCTGGCCCTGGAGTCCGAACCGCTCACCAAGCTGCTGCAGGAAAACGCCTACCGCGAAACCCTCTGGCGGCAGCGCGTCAACGAGGCCGCACTCGCCGTGCTGCTGCCGTTCGCCAGGCGTGCCGACCTGGAGCAGATCGGCGCGCGCTTCAACGTCGCCCGCCTGGTCATCGTCCCGGCCAACCCGAGCGCGGTACCGCCCGTGGCGGCGGTCATGGAAGAAGACGACAGCCTCCGCGAACGCATCCAGATGGCCATGGAGGGTATGAGCACCGCAGGCCCTCGCAACGCCTACATTTTCCACGCTCGGGGAGCGGACGGCCGCGTTGCTGACGCCACTGCGATCAGCCCCTCGCCAGCCGTGGTCGTTGTCACTATCCAGAGCGCCCTCGGTAACGGCGCGGCCCCTCCAGACTTACCAGCCATCGTCTATGCCTACCTCAGTGACGAAGACCGCCGCCCAGTAGCCGACCGTCTCACCGTGCAAAGCGCAGAGGTGCTGCCCTACCAGGTCAACGCCGTGCTGCACCTCACCAGCACCGGCCCCGAGGCCGAGCCGATCCGCGCCGCCGCCCTGGCCCGTGGCCTGGCCCTGGTCAACCGGCGCCGCCGCCTGGGCATGGAAGTGAACCGCTCCGCGCTGGACGCCGCCCTACACATCGAAGGCGTCAAGCGTGTGGACCTGGAAGGCTGGGTAGACGTCGTCGCCACCCTCACCCAGGCACCCTACTGCACCGAGTTCAACGTCACGGTGGCCGAGTAATGGCCGCCCGCCTGCTGCCCGGCAACGCCAGCGAGCTGGAGCGCAACGCCGCCCAGGCCCTGGCGCAGATCGAGCGCGTGCCTGTACCGCTGCGCGACCTTTGGAACCCAGACACCTGCCCCGTCGAGCTGCTGCCGTACCTGGCCTGGGCCTTTTCGGTTGATCGCTGGTCGCCGGCCTGGCCCGAGAGCGCCAAGCGCGCTGCCATCCGCAGCGCCTACTTTATCCACTCACGCAAAGGCACCATCGGCGCGCTGCGCCGTGTCGTCGAGCCCTTGGGCTACCTGATCGAGGTGCGCGAATGGTGGGAGGAAGTGCCGGCCGGCGTGCCCGGCACCTTCCGCCTGCTGATCGGCGTGCTCGACACCGGCATCGACGAAACCATGTACCAGGAGCTGTCCTGGCTCATTGATGACGCCAAGCCCCTGAGCCGCCATCTGATCGGCCTCGCCATCGGCCTGGAGACGCGCGGGCGCACCTATATCGGCGCCGCTGCCATCGATGGCGAAGTCGTCACCGTCTACCCCTACGCCCCCGGCCCAATCGAAGTCAGCAGCCCTGCCGTGCTGCTCGGCGGCGCCGCCCACACCATCGACACCATGAGCGTCTACCCATGAGCCAGACCTATTTCGCCATTCTCACTGATCGCGGCGAGGCCAAGCTCGCCAACGCCCAGGCGCTGGGCACCCAAGTGCAGTACAGCCACATGGCCGTGGGCGATGGCAACGGGAACCTGCCCGTGCCCGACCGCCTGCAACCCGCCCTGGTGCGCGAGCAGTACCGCGCCGGTCTCAATGAGCTGAAGGTCGACCCGCTCAACGCCAGCCAGATCATTGCTGAGCTGGTCATCCCCGAGAACATTGGCGGCTGGTGGATTCGTGAAATGGGCATCTATGACGCCGATGGCGACTTGGTCGCTGTGGCCAACTGCCCGCCAAGCTACAAGCCGCAGCTGGCCGAAGGCTCTGGCCGCACCCAGGTGCTGCGCATGGTGCTGATCGTCGCCAGCACCGCTGCCGTGCAACTCAAGATCGACCCGTCCGTGGTGCTGGCTACGCGGGCCTATGCCGACAGCCTGATCGCCGTGCACATGCTCAGCGCCGACCCGCACCCGCAATACAAGACCGAGGTAGCCACCAAGGAAGAAGCCGAGGCCGGCGTCAACAACGTCAAACGTATGACCCCGCTGCGCGTGCTCCAGACCCTGCGCTCTGTCGTTGCGAACGCTACAGAGACGCTGCGCGGCGTGATTCGAGTGGGTACCCAGGCAGAGGTGGACGCGGGGGCGCTGGATTATGTCGCTGTTACACCGAAGAAGCTATTCAACGGCGCTCTCATCATCAGCAGCACCTACATGGCCCTCAAATTGCCGACCTGGCTTGGCGGATGGGTGTTCCAACGCGGCAGCGTTTCTCTAGCGGCGGAAGGCGGGGCTCATTCCGTTTCGGTGACGCTACCTATCGCATACACCACCTCTTACTCGCTAGGCGCAACATTCTGGTACGCCGGCAGCCGCGTGGAAAACGGCAACGTAGCCCAGCCACGAGACAAAACGCTGACCGGGTTCACCCTCGATAACCAATGGGTAGGAAGCGGTAACAACCTAGCCGGCACCATCGACTTCTTTACGTTCGGCAAGTGAGGCCACAATGACCATCTATGCAAAATGGATCGCGGCAGATAGCCGCTTTGCCTTCTCCCCTGACGACAACGGCGGCGTCGCTATCGAACCCGCCCGCCATATCGAACTGCTCGACGCCCTTGCCGCCGGCAAACAGCTGACCCCAGATGGCAACGGCGCCCCAGCCATCACCGCCCCCGCAGCCTACGTGCCAACGGTCGAAGACCTCTGCAACCGTATCGACACCGCCGCCGACCGCGCCCGCTCTGCCGTAGCCGGCGACCCGCTGCGTGCAGTCGAGTACGACCGCGCCCGCCTGGCCGCTGAGCAATTCGCCGCCGCCGGCTACGAGGGCGAAGTGCCTGCCATGGTCGCCGCCTGGGCAATCAACGGCCGCACGGCGCAGCAAGCGGCCGACAGCATCCTCAACGAAGCGGCCGCCTACACCAACGCCCTGGAGCGGCTGCGCACCGCACGCCTGGCCGCCAAGGAGCAAATCCGCGCGCTGATGGCCGCCAACCAGGTCGAACAAGCCGAGCACGTCGCAAACCAGACCATCGCCGCCATCGAGGCCGCCGTCGCCGGTATCGGCAATAACGCATGACGCAACGCGCTGGGTTGGATAGCCTTATTCCTTGGATTCTTAAAGAGTTACGAGCCATGAATCAGGTTGTTCCGCGCAAGCGCCCCAAAGAGCCCACAAGGTTCGAACGTTTCTGTAACCTCCATGAAACCAACGTACTCATGCCATTCGTGGTTTGCGCTCTTAATGCAATGGGACTGGGTGTTGTTGATCGCTTGATGTCGAAACGTGCGGCCGACTTTACGTTCAAGCGAATGGAGACCCTGCTTTATGAGGTTGAAAGCAGAATCGACAAGAAGCTTGCGGAGCCACGTTCAGAAAACTTTTTCCCTGCTCTGAACCAAGTGGTCCAAGACATTCTTCAAACACCCAGTGAAGAAAAATTGAAGCGCTTCGCCACCGTTCTTGCTGGTACCTGGAATGAACAAGCCTCTAAATGGGATGAAGTGGCCCAGACACTTCGACTTATCCGGCACTTTGAGGATGCTCACATCCTTATTCTCCGAGCAGCGCAGGAACTCAAAGATTCGGAGACCGCAGAGTCCGGATTGAAAACTTTCCGCATTGGTACAAAGGGCTACCCGCAGAGCGTGGATATCGGCACCCTAATGCCAGTTATGGACACCATGCTTATGGCATCTTGCGCCTCAGACCTAGTCGCCCATGGCCTACTCAATGATTCATTTGATATTTCTGGGAGCACATTTGGAAGCACTCGAAGTGCACCTTCCGAGACACCTAGAGCCTTCAGTATCACCCCTCTGGGAACGTGGCTGCTAAGCCATTTGAGCCAGTAGAACTCTTTAGTTAAGCCCCGCCCAGTGCGGGGCTTTTTTGTGCGTGCCCTGTACCGCGCCCCGTTACAGCCCCCGCCGCTCGCGCCGCTTGCGCGCGCGCGTCACCCTCAAGGCTCACTGCAACGGCACCACGCCACCAGGAGCTAGCCCATGTCCACCGAATATCACCATGGCGTGCGCGTCCTCGAACTCAACGAAGGCACGCGCCCCATCCGCACGATCTCCACCGCCGTGGTGGGCATGGTCTGCACTGCCAGCGATGCCGACCCCGAGGTCTTCCCGCTCAACAAACCCGTACTGCTCACCAACGTCCTGAAGGCCTCCGGCAATGCCGGCGAACTCGGCACCCTGGCGCGCAGCCTGGATGCCATCGCCGACCAGACCAAGCCCGTCACCGTCGTGGTTCGCGTAGCCGATGGCGAAGGCGCCGACGACGCCGCCAAACAAGCCGACCAAACCACCAAGATCATCGGTGGCGTCACCACGGGCGGCCAATACACCGGCCTCAAGGCCCTCATGGCAGCAGAAGCACAGCTCGGCGTGCGCCCGCGCATCCTCGGCGTGCCGGGGCTCGACAACCTGCCAGTCACCACCGAGCTGGCCGCCATCGCCGAGCAAATGCGCGCGTTCTCCTACGCCAGCGCCTGGGGCGCCGACAACGTATCCGAGGCCATCGCCTACCGTGAGGGCTTCGGCTCGCGCGAGCTCATGCTCATCTGGCCCGACTTCATCAACTGGGACACCGCCAGCAGCACCAGCGCGCCGGCCGCAGCCGTCGCCCGCGCGCTCGGTCTGCGCGCCAAGATCGATCAGCAAGTCGGCTGGCACAAAACCCTGTCCAACGTGGCCGTCAACGGCGTCACCGGGCTGTCGCGTGACGTGTACTGGGATCTGCAAAACCCCGCCACCGATGCCGGCCTGCTCAACGCCAACGAAGTCACCACCCTGATTCGCCGCGACGGCTTCCGCTTCTGGGGCAACCGCACCACCAGCAGCGACCCGCTGTTCGCCTTCGAGAACTACACCCGCACCGCCCAGGTGCTGGCAGACACCATGGCCGAGGCCCACTTCTGGGCAATCGACAAGCCCATGCATGGCAGCCTGGTGAAAGACATCATCGAAGGCATCAACGCCAAGTTCCGCGAGCTGAAAACCGGCGGCTACATCATCGACGGCCAGTGCTGGTTCGACCCGGACGCCAACGACAAAGACACCCTCAAGGCCGGCAAGTGCTTCATCGACTACGACTACACCCCCGTGCCGCCGCTTGAAGACCTCACCCTCCGCCAGCGCATCACCGACCGCTACCTCATGACCTTCGCCGAAAGCGTCAACGCGGCCTGACCCATTCACCCGCGCGGCCCGGCCGCGCCGTAGGAGAGCAACACCATGGCGCTGCCCAAAAAGCTCAAGCACATGAACATCTTCAACGACGGTAACAGCCACCAAGGCGAGGCCAAGACCGTCACCCTGCCCAACCTCACCCGCAAGCTGGAGGCCTTCCGCGCCGCCGGCATGGACGGCCCGGTCAAGGCTGACCTCGGCCTCGGTGACGACGGTATTCAGCTCAGCTACACCCTCGGTGGCTGGTCGCTGATCACCCTGCGCCAATACGGCGCCGTGCGCGCGGATGGCGTCCCGCTCCGCTTCATGGGCTCCGTTCAACGCGACGACACCGGTGAGGTCAGCGCCGTGGAAGTCGTCGTGCGCGGTCGGCATGAAGAAATCAACTTCGGCGACGCCACCCCCGGCGAAGACACCGAGCACGAAATCACCACCACCTGCACCTACTACAAGCTCACCGTAGACGGCGAAGTGCTCATCGAAATCGACCTGCTCAACTTCGTCTTCATCGTCGACGGCACCGACCTGCTCGAACAGCACCGCCGCAACATCGGCCTGTAACCCGCATAACCCACCCCGATGCCGGCAGCGCTGCCCCCGCAGCGTGCGCCGGCCCTTACACCTGAAGGAGCCCACCCATGGACAACGACACAACCAAGCAGCAGCCGAAAGGCGAGATTGCCGCCCCAGCCAAGAACCCCAACGAGGCCACCGTCACCCTCGATACCCCCATCGTGCGCGGCACCCAGGAAATCAAAGAAATCGTCCTGCGTAAGCCGAAAAGCGGCGAGCTGCGCGGCGTCGCCCTGGTCGACCTGCTGCAAATGGACGTGCTCGCCCTGCGCAAGGTCCTGCCGCGCATCACCACCCCCAGCCTGACCGATCACGAGATCGGCAACATGGACCCAGCCGACCTGGTCGACTGCGCGGGCAAGGTGGCGGCTTTTTTGCTGAAGAAGTCGGCGAGGGAAGCTGTCCTCGACGCGTAGACGACGCCATGGCGGACATCGCCATGGTTTTCCATTGGGGGCCGGCGGATATGGACCCGCTCGGCCTGGCAGAACTGATCGACTGGCGAGAAGAAGCCAGGAAGCGTTGGGAGCGGCAGCATGGCCAATGATTTGAAAATGGAGGTCATCCTCCAGGCGATTGACCGTGCCACCCGCCCCATTCGCGCCATCACCCAGGGCAGCGTGGGCCTCGGCCGCGCCCTGAAAGACTCCCGCGACCAGCTCAAGGCCATGCAGGCCCAGCAGCGCGACATCAGCAGCTGGCGAACCATGCGCACCGCCGCCGGCCAAACCGAGCAATCGCTCCAGCAAGCCCGCGACCGCGTCAAGGAACTCGGCCGCCAGATGGCCGCCAACGGCGTGCCCACGCGACAGATGCAACGCGACCTGCAGGGCGCCATCCGCGAGGCAACCAAACTCAAGCGCGAGCACCAGGAGCAACAAACCCAGCTCCAAGGCCTGCGCGGCAAGCTCAGCGCCGCCGGCATCAGCACCCGCGACCTGAGCACGCATGAGCGCGAGCTCCGCAGCCGCATCGAGCACACCAACAAGAGCATCGCCGACCAGACCAAGCGCATGCAGGCGCTCAGCCAACAGACCAAGCGTCTGGCCCAGGCACGCGCCCAGTACGACAGAACCCAGCGAGTGGCCGGCAGCATGGCCGGCTCTGGTGCCGCTGGCCTGGCCTCCGGTAGCGGCATTCTCTACGCCGGGGCGCGCCTGCTCGCGCCGGGGCTCGACTTCGACGCCAGCATGTCCAAGGTGCAATCGCTCACCCGGCTGGACAAGAACAGCCCCGAGCTGGAAGCCCTGCGCGAACAGGCCCGCCAACTGGGGGCAAGCACTCAGTTCACCGCCGGTCAGTCCGCCGACGCCCAGGGCTTCCTAGCGATGGCGGGGTTCAACCCGCAGGCCATCCGCGCAGCGATGCCTGGCATGCTCTCGCTCGCCAAAGCGGGCGACAGCGAGCTAGCCGAAACCGCCGACATTGCCTCCAACATCCTCACCGGCTTCAACCTGCAAGCCAGCGACATGGGGCGCGTCGGTGACGTGCTGGTCGGCGCCTTCACCCGATCCAACACCAACCTGCAGATGCTCGGCGAAACTATGAAGTACGTGGCGCCGGTGGCCGCCGGCGTCGGGCAAGACATCGAGACCATGGCCGCCATGGCCGGCAAGCTTGGCGACGCGGGCATCCAGGGCAGCATGGGCGGTACCGCCCTGCGCGCGATCATCAGCCGCCTGGCCGCGCCACCGAAGATGGCCGCAGATGCCCTCAACGCGCTCGGCATCAGCGCCAAGGACGCCCAGGGCAACATGCGCGACATGCCCACCGTGCTGCAGGAGATCTACGAAAAAACCAAGACCATGGGCGACGCCGAGCGCTCCGGTTTTCTCAAGGGCATCGCCGGCGAGGAAGCCTTCAGTGGCCTGCAAGTCCTGGTGCAACAGGCTGGCAACGGCGAACTACAGAAATTCATCGGCACCCTGCGCGAAGCACGCGGCGAAGCCGAGCAAACGGCCAAGGTCATTGGCGACAACCTTCGTGGCGACCTGGACGCACTCAACAGCGCCTGGGAAGACCTAGGCATACAGCTGCAAACTCAACAGGACAGCCCGCTGCGCAGCATTACCCAGGGCATCACCCGCGTCATCGGCGTCGTCAAAACCTGGGTGAAGGAGAATCCCGCGTTGGCCAGCCAGCTGGTCAAGATGGCCGGCGGCCTGGGGCTGATCATGGCCACCATGGGCGGCCTGACCCTGATGCTCGCCTCGATCCTCGGCCCCTTCGCCATGGTGCGCTACGGCATGATGCTGCTCGGCATCAAGAGCCTCGGCGCCGTCAGCGCACTCAAAGCAGTCGGCAGCGTGCTGCTGTGGATCGGCCGCCTGGCCATGGCCAACCCTATCGGCCTGCTCATCACCGCCCTGGTGGTTGGCGCCGTGCTCATCTACAAGAACTGGGACGCCGTAAAAGCCTACATGCTCGGCCTTTGGGCTGAGCTGAGAGCGGGCTTCTCGGGTGGCATTGGCGATATTGCCAAGACCATCCTCAACTTCTCGCCGCTGGGCCTGTTCCACCGCGCATTCGCGGGCGTCATGGGCTACTTCGGTATCGAGCTGCCGGCCAAGTTCACAGAGTTTGGCGGCATGATCATGAGCGGGCTCATCACCGGCATCAAAAACGCCGCCGGCGCCGTGAAAGACAGCGTCGTAGGCACCGCCACAGGCGTGATCGACAGCTTCAAGGAAAAACTCGGCATTCACTCGCCCTCGCGCGTGTTCGCCGAGCTGGGCGGCTTCACCATGCAAGGGCTTGAGCGCGGTTTGATCAAAGGCCAGGACGGCCCCCTCGGCGCCGTGCTCGGCCTGGGCAAACAACTGGCCGCCGCCGGCGCCATCACCTTCGGCGCGGCCGGCAGCGCCATCGCCATGGATAACCGCCCACCCCTGGGCAGCCAGAGCGCGCCCAGGGCCACCCAGGTGCAACAAGCGGCGCCCATCCACATCAACGTGCATCCTGCGCCGGGCATGGATGAGCAGCAGCTCGCACGCCTGGTGGCCATCGAAGTGGCCAAGCTCCAGCGCGCCCAACAAGCCCGCAGCCGCAGCGCACTGTCAGACCAGGAGTAACCGCCATGATGATGGCCCTCGGCATGTTCACCTTCGGCCTGCCAACCATTGCCTACCAGGAGCTGCAGCGCACCACCGAATGGCGCCACGGCTCCACCAGCCGCATCGGTACCAACCCCGCCAGCCAATTCCTGGGCCGCGGTGAAGACACCATCACCCTGCCCGGTACCCTGCTGCCGGGCCTGGTCGGCTCACCGCTCAGCCTCGACACCCTGCGGCTGATGGCCGATACCGGCAAGGCCTGGCCCCTGGTCAGCGGTACCGGGAAAATCTACGGCGCCTGGGTCATCACCAGCATCAGCGAGACACAGCAGATCTTCTTCGAAGACGGTACCGCCCGCCGCTACGAGTTCACCATCAACCTGAAACGCATCGACGACGGCCGCACCGACATGCTCGGCAGCCTCACCGGCATCCTCGGCGGCGCCGTGCGTGGCGTACTGGGTGGCCTGCTGTGAGTGTGCTGGCCCAGGCGGGGCAAATGCTCGAGCACGCCGCCAGCGGCTACCGCGACCTCACCAGCTACCCGCGCCCCATCTGCCGCCTGGTGGTCAACGGCACCGATATCACCGGCATCATCCTCGCCGGCCAGGAACCGCGCCTGATCAGCATCGAGCTGACCGACAATCGCGGCCTGGAGGCCGACCAGCTCGACATCACCCTCAGCGACCACGACGGCCTGCTCGCCATCCCGCCACGCGGCGCCACCCTGCGCCTGTGGCTCGGCTGGAGTGATACCGGCCTGGTCGACAAGGGCACCTACACCGTCGACGAAACCGAGCACAGCGGCGCCCCGGACACCCTCAGCATTCGCGCCCGCAGTGCCGACCTGCGCGGCGGCCTCAAGGTCAAGAAGGAGCGCAGCTGGAGCACCGCCACCCTCGGCACCATCATCGGCGCCATTGCCGCCGCGCACGGCCTGGCGCCGGTGGTCAGCGCCGTGCTCGCCGGCATCGAGCTGCTGCAGGTCGACCAGGCCAACGAGTCAGACGCCAACCTGCTCAGCCGCCTCGGCCGAGAGCATGACGCCATCGCCACCGTGAAGGCCGGCCGGCTGCTCTTCCTGCCCACCGGCAAGGCCACCACCGCCAGCGGCCTGGCCCTGCCCCACGTCACTCTCACCAGGGCAGACGGCGACCAACACCGCTTTCTGCAGGCCGACCGCGACGCCTACACCGGCGTAAAGGCCTACTACTACGACGTAAACAGCGCGGACAAGAAAGAAGCCATCGCCGGCGCCGGCGACAACCTCAAGGAACTGCGGCACAGCTACACCGACCAGGCCAGCGCCCTACAAGCCGCCCGCGCCGAATGGAACCGCCTGCAACGCGGTACCGCCACGCTCAGCTACACCCTGGCCAAGGGCCGCCCCGAGCTGATCCCCGACCAGACCTACAGCCTCACCGGCATCAAAGCGGAAATCGCCTCCATCGTCTGGCTAGGCGGCAACATCCGCCACAGCTTCACCCCCGACGCCTTCACCACGTCCCTGGATCTGGAATCGCAATTACCGGACGGCGACGATATCGCCGGTCTGGTCGACGAGAATGCCAGCTATATGGGCGTGCTGGCCTGGTACCGCGACGAGAAGACGGGGCAGCAGAAGAAGATCACTGCAGGCGACCAGACCAAGCCTAAGCGGCTGACGCATCTGTACGCGAGCAAAGCAAGTGCAGAGCGGGCAGTGAAGCGGGAGGCAGCTAAGTTGGTGCAATGACTCGTTGAGTCTTTACCTGGCGCCGCAAAGGCATCAGGATTCACGGCTCACCGCATAACAGGAATTAGGGTTGCCATGGAAGCAGCGTTTTATGTGATTCTTCTCTATCTCTATGTGCCAGTGGTTTGGGGCATTCTCGTTAGAAACAAAATCAACAACAAACACCACAAAGGCGTGCTGTCTTACAATTTCACTCGTTTCAAACACGCCTCCTATGAGGAGAGATTCTTAATACTCCTTACCATCCTGCTAATTCTAGCGCTGCCAGTCGCCTGCCATATCATTTACGTCAACCCAAAAAACGAGACATTCGGGACCATAGGCAGCACAATCACCATTCTGGCAATGGTATTATCTGCCATATATGCACTCACCTCAAAAACAGTTCACGACGCATACAAGAAATATTCCGGGCGACCAAATATCATAATTGCCATATCCGCCACCGTTAATTTCTCCAAAGCCACAAGCTATGCAGACGGAATAATCAGTGGACTTATAGGAATAAGAGCAAGTGAACTACCAACCGGCATGGCATGGCTCACACTAATCATGGTGCCCGTAGCTTGGCTAGTGACTTTAGCGATCGGCTCAATTGCAATATACCTAGTCGCCCTTTTTGGCTCGCCTTCAATTGAAGCAAATAGGTCAGTCTTACGCATTCCCGTCAAAAGAAAAGTTTTCAGAGAGCTAGCACCTTATTACGCGGTTGCGTTCAGTTTTGCGATTCTCGCAATTTCCCCTCTTACGGTCGTCAGTCATCTATTAGGTACCGATTGGGCCGAACGTAGCATTCGCGAAGAGCTGGTAGATGCGAGTTTCCATGTCAAAGCAGAGAAATGCGGCATCGAGGGCATTGAAGGAGCCAAGGTTGCCTACCTGGAATCAGGTAAAGCTGTAGTCGCGCTGCCTGACGCAAAGTACAGCTATGAATTCGAGACTATCGACTGCCCCGCAACCTGGATAAAACCAGCAGAGATTATCAGACGCTATGGCAAAGACCATGCCGAAAAAATCACTGAAGAAGCACCACAGTAGCAGCGTTTGGCGCTATCTCACCATTCTTGTGGGTTTTATAACAAACGTCATATTGGGCTCAGCTTTCAATGCGTGGCATCACGCTAGAGCCTTTGGCCATCAGTGTGCATGCAGGTACTGGCAAATCGCCGGCAATAGGCTAGCCTGTCATCGCACCTCATGATTCAAGGGAACGAATGATGAAACTGAAGCGCTGTGTAATAGCCCTGATCGTTCTACCAACTGGCGGCTGCACCCTCTTTTCGCCTTATGTACCCTCAGCAAAAATCGAAAGTAGCGTTTCTGAATGTACACCTGGCTTCACCACACAGGACAGTCAGACAATAGGTCCATCAGAGGCTTCCGATGGAGGCAAGAAAACAATCACAACAAAGACCATCACCACTACAAGAACGGTAAACTTCAAGTGCAACTCCTCCACACTTAAGTTATCAAACAAACTTAAAGAGCACTTCCAATCCTCAGCAGCCAGCCTATCAAGAACTTCAAACTCAACCACCATTGCAATAGCCGGGCTTCTTGGCTTGGGGGCTTACAAAGGAATAACTGATGGGGGCAAGAGTCAAATTGCAGCGTTAGCCACAGGTGCAGGAACGTTGTACGGTGCTCACAGCGCTATGTATACACCGACGAGAGAGCAATTATTTCAACGAGGCGTTAAAGCTCTGAACTGCCTTGACGGATTCTATGCCGACATCACTCCTGAAATCGGCGAGCAACTGGCAGAACACTATAAAGCTACGAGAGCCGATGCCTGGCCTGTTTATGAAGAGCGCTACGAAACGGCCTTTGAGATTGCGGTTTTCCATGCAAATAGCTACCGAGATCGTGTACTCGGCGTTGCAGCCGATCTGAATATTCTCTTATCAAATGCCCAGCCTACACCAGCGGAAAGTAACGCAAAAATAGCGTCTGCAATTTACAACAGCATTCCCGATATAGGTGAGAATGGTTCAACCGGGCAAAAGCTGCTCAATGTAAGACAGCAGTCTCAGGTTGCAGCAATATTTCCGAAACTAGAGCGATGGGTTAAGCGCATTGAATTTGCCGACAACAGAATCAGCAAAAGCAACCCTGACAGTTGCAACCTTCAGGGCGTGCCCGTAATTCGTATTTTAGGTATCGAAAATCAAGGCTCCGTTACCATGGAACCCGGCACAACCAGTACCCATGCAATCACCAACGCATCTAGCCTTCTTACAAGTGGCGTATATCCGACAGGCTCCGAAGCTGACAAACAGGCCGTCAGCGCTATGTTGATCAGCGAAGGAGGGAACTTCGCAATCAGGCTAGAGGCTAAGAGCGCGACTGAAAAGCCTGTCGTCATCAAGATCACAGACAATGGTAACGGTGGGCTGTCCACATCATTCATGTTGGATGTCAAAGCTCCTGGTGATAAGCCCGGAGACCAGGACGAGGAGGTGCATGAGCAGGAGCCAGAGGAGCCAGAGCCGGAGAAGCCAGATCAGCCTCAAGAAACCACACAGCAAGCCCCGCACTAGCGGGGCTTCTTCTTTCACTTGGGCGAATCTCGCGCCGCCATGGCCTCGATCGCGCGGCGCATAAACGCCTGTTCGCCCTGGTCGAGCTGGCGGTAGAACCGCAGCAATAGCCGTTCCTCTGGCGTTACCCACTCCTGCAAGGGCTGCACCCCCTGATCCTCGGGTTGACCGGCCGCAGCCTCTCGAACATCGCAACTCATCTGCATACTCCGTCATTGGCAGTTGTCCGCAGACCTTACCGCCAAGCTGAAATATGCAAGCCCACTAGCGGAGTGCGAAAACCAGTAGCACTACGAAATTCAGCACCAACAGACCGACCACCAGCCTGAGGGTGGCCGTCACCTGGCGGAGCTTCGCCTCAAGCGCCTTAGGGGTGCCGGGTACAGGCTCAACAGCATGCTCAGACTGTCCAATCCAGCGTTTGCGACCTAGCATCACCAGGATGAACGACACGCCGTGCGCGTTGCCCAGCAGGCTCTGCGCCACAGCAAAAAACCGGGCCTCAAAGCTGATCGGTTTGAAGTCACTGAACCCCAGCGACGTGAACATGGAGGCCGAGAAGAAATAGTGATCCCATAGCCCGCTAAGGCGTGGGCTGTCCGGGCCACCATGAAATAGGTTCTGATTAGCTATAGAGACAGCAGAGAAACATACAATCATCCAGATAGCTGCGATCAAGTAGAGGATGAAAACAATACTTGCTTCCCACTCTTTAGGCCGAATGGTGGAGAAGACATATAGACCTAGCAGAAAGTACATCACAAAATTCGACACTATTCCGAACCAGAAACCCGCGTGCCCAATGCCGTAAAGCATCAAACCAACAAGAAGAATAAGCAGCAACAGGCTTTCTTTTTTGTAATCCCCAATCAAGCCAACAACGTAATTCATACATGACTTCCATCTATTGAGTTACAGCGGGTCGCCGATCAATACCGCCTTGCCGGTATCTCCCTCGCAATCACCCTCACCGGGGCGCCACTCCAGCGTGGCGCCCTCGCCCACTAGGTCCACGTTCAGAATGCGGTGCAAGCAATCACCCATGCCGTCATTGTCGATGGCCACCAGGTGCTGCTCATCCCATTGGGTAACCTCATAGTCAAACGCCTGCGCTTCGAGATCCTGCCCTTCGGTGTGGTACTGCAGGGACGCATAGGCCTCCATGCAGGTTTTCCGCTCACGGTTACAGATGATCTCCACACCGTTGGTGCTTCCGTAGACATCGCCTTGAATGGGCCGCCAGCCGCCCCAGATGATCAGGTTGTCACCCTGGGCAATACGCAACGGGGGAATGGTGGTGGTGACGCGCTCAAGCGGCGCAGGGCTGACAAGCCAGATAGCCGCATAAGCGGCCACCAGGGCAGAAGCGAGGGCAACGCAGAGGTAGCGAAGAATGGGCATGGTCGAACTCCTTTTCGTGAGTGGTGCCGTCCTGGCTAGTTGGATTATGGGTTATCAGTCGCTGAAACCCTAAAGTCATCTATTAAGTCAAGTAAATAGCCAATTGAATATCGGTCTTGTATGAACGATATAATAGACAAATGAAACAGCAAGCATTAAAAAAGCCAAAACAAAAATAGCATAAAGCGCAGCAAACTGCCAAAAAAGACGATCACTTAAGGCATTCATACTATCTTTATATATGGCCTCATCATCAGCGTACTTCCTCTCAAACACTGTGCGCTGCCGTGAAATTTCAGTCTCAATAACCTTAAGCGTACCTCTTTGATTGACCAAGAAACCAACAAGCAGCGCGCAAAAAACAATCACTCCTAAAAATATTATACTATTACTAGCGAACTGTGCATTTAAGCTACCGGTGACTTTAAGTTGACTCAGCGCAATGAATGTTGCAATGGGGATACCTAGGATTTGGGCCTGTATGTCAGATAGCGCTTTATGAATTTTTGTCACAGCTTCAATCTTAAAGGCATTAACCTCTGACAATGCTTTTTCATAACTATGATCTGCTACAAACAACGCATAACTTACCTGCATGCGCTTATACAATTCCGGTATATTTTCTACCAGGTACCCGAAGCGGAGAGGTTCTAACACACTTTCGAGCATACCCCCAACATTGTCACCAAGCATTTTAAGCTTGTGCTCTTTATGGTAAGGATCCAAAACAAAGCGCTCTAAATCTTCAAATGCTTGAAAATTGAGTTTTTTTATAACTTCCTCATCGTAGTGAACAGGAACAAAAAACCTCCCATCCTTATAAAAAACCAACTCTTCTTTTGACTCATCGAGGTAGTGCGACGCTCCAGCAAGCAACTGGATAAAGCGCAACAGTTGCCGATATCTGTTTACTACAGGAGGTACATCGCCATCTGAAGGGCAATGATACTGCCAGTCTTGCAGATAAAAATTCTTTCTCTCCTTAACCTTTGCACCAGGTGCCTTTAGATAGTCAGAGAAGTTCTTGGCTAAAATACCAAGCCCAACACGTGGCGGAGAGATATCCAGAATAAATACGTCCCCAAGCTTAATGGAACTGTAATCCCCATTTCGCACAGTGATACCGGACTCATCACAGTTGGAGTCATCCAAAGCGAGCATAAGAGAATCACGAATCAACTCGTTTGCAATTTCAAGTCGATAGCAATCACCTTGCTCTTTTTTGATCCCTCTGTAGATGGGGATCAAGTCGGCAAATTTAATCCTCTTCGCCATCTTGGCTCACTTCATTCCTGAGTCTTGCCAGCAAATCATCTGGCAGCTTCTTGATAGTCAACTCTTCAGTCTCAGGGTTAAAATTTATTTCGCCACTTAGCGCAGCCCTATCAAAGACTATACGCCAATTTTTAGTTCCACCACTAAACTTTACAAATCCTTTCAAAGAGCGCTTGTCTGGAACAAAACCATCAGAGATATCTAGACCAGAACTTTCAAAAAAATCTGTCAGCGTTGCCGGCTCTTCCGGCCAGACCTCATTTGCAAACGGCTCCAACTCAAACTCAGTATCATTATCTGCATAGCGCTTACAAACCGAATAAGCATTCTGAAACAACTCCTCGCGCTGCACCTCATCAAGCCCTTGCTCAACTGCGAAATTTTCAAGTGCTGTGCGGAGCTTTTGCGTTTCTATGATGGCTGCTACAGAATTATTGCAACCCAAGAAAAGCTTAAAGAACTCGGATACTTTATCTTGCCCGCGCCCCTTAATAAAGCTCAGATAGTTATCACTTCCTGCTTGCCAAGCAGTAATATTAACCCGACCGGCCAAGCGGAAACCTTTGATATCTAAGTGCAAGGCATCCACTACATCCTTTGTTTTGCTTAATGCCGCACCGAGCTCATCATTCAGAATAGCAACAATCAAGTATTCTGATTGATCAAGCGCGCGCTTAAAATGTGCAAAAAACACATGACCACCAGGCGATGCAGTTGTTTTGGCAGACTTCATCAGATTGTCAGCCATCTGATAGGTCGACTGAACAAAATCTATCTCTTTATCCACACAGTACGACGTGAGGAACTTAGATACTGGATAATTATCAGTATTCTCCTCGAAACGGCCGTGAGACTTACCGGTTTTAGCTGCATAAATCCTAGCCAGCTGATCAATTAAGCGCTGAACCGTATTACCAACCTCCAGAACTTCTTTCCGGTCGTCAAGCACAAACCCATCATCAGACCTGTTCAAACTATGAACAATCACGCTGATAATTTCGTTATCAATAGTTGCCGCTACGGCTTGTCCATCAGGCATGTGCTTACCCCTTTATTAAAGTAATTGGCGAAACGCTTCTCTAGTTATTCAGTACTTTTCATCCAGCACGCTATAATTTTGAACTGCAACTAAACCCTGCCGTTACATTGCCAGCCTAAACCACTCTCTTTTTAACGACAGAGCCCTAGACCTTCCTCGATCACCGCACTGACACTAATCTTCGTCCCAGCGATCTCCGGGTTATCGAGCCAAACGGCTTCCAGGTCATCCAGCCCCAAGGCACTGGCCTTGCCTTTGGCAGCCCCATTGAGCGGGTACATGCGGCCGGTCTCGGCATCCATCACCGTGACGGCGTTGCCGGCGTGGCAGGCGACGTAGCCTTCTTCGAAGGTAAACGGCCAGTCATTGCCGAAGTCCTCGGCGCTGATCAGTTCTTGCTGAGCGGCCACAGCCGCAAACGAGAAGGCTCCGGCGATCGCCAAGCCTGTAAGTCCTTTCCGCATCCCTGCTCTCCCCTTCAAATTTCTACTTTGTTGTATCCGCCCTGCCAACCATCGCGGCCAGTGCGGTTACCATCTTGTGCGTGTGCTGCCGGTCACCCTCAGGCAACTGGCGGTAGTGCTCGACCAGGGCGATTTCGTCACCGTTGAAGCTGCTGGATGCTTCAGGCGTTCGACGGCCAGTCACGACATAAAGCACGTCAACACCCTTTTCGGCAGCCGCAGCCAAGAACTCCGCATCGGGGCTGCCTGCACCCTTCTCGTAGTTAATCTGCGTCGTTTTGCCCTTGCCGCCAGCGGCGCCAAGCTCGGTCTGACTGAGCCCAAGGCGCAAGCGTTCTTCCTTCAGCCTTTCGCCGATGGTCATAAAAATTGAACCTCATGCATTGACAGGTTCAATTTCATGAACCAATATCACTGCGCAATCACCCAAAATCACACGAATTTGAACTATGGCTGACACCTACGCCCCTGAGCAAGCCTGCAAAGACGCCCGCGAGCGACTTGAAAGAAAGGGCATTACCGTCCGTGCGTTCGCTGCTCAGCACGAAATTCACGAATCCACCGTCTACGCCGTCCTCAACGGGCAGAAGAAATGCCTGCGCGGCGAAGCCCACCGCGCCGCCGTCCTGCTCGGCATCAAGGAAGGCACGGTCGCACAGTAGTGCGCCCGGCCAAAGGGGGAAACGAGAAGATGAAGCGCCCGATTCTTGATAGCCGCCGCCGTGCCGTGCTGGCCGTGGTTGCCGCCTTTCCAGGGGGCCGCGAATGCGCCGCCACCTGCCTGGGGCTGGATCTCAAGCAGTTCGACAACAAGCTGTACGAGAACCCCGGCCACCGCCCGCTGACGGACGAGCAAGTGCGCCAGCTGGAGAAGGTCGCCGGCACCAGCTACCTGCCCGACTATCTCACCGGCCTCTACAACGGTGTGTACGTTGCCATGCCTGAGCTGGTCGACACGGACAACATCGACCTGCTGGCCCGCGCCATGGGCACCACCGTAAAGCGTGGCAAGGTCGACGCGATGATCCTCAAGGCCCTGGAAGACGGGCAAATCGACGAAGCCGAGCTGGCCAGCATCATCACCGCCCACCGCCAGCACATCGCCGCGCGCCACGCCGAGGTGGGCGCCATCCTCGCCCTGCACAGGAAGCCACAGCCATGACCACCAACAGCGGCGGTTACAAGTGCCTCTGCCCGGCCTGCGGCAGCCGTATGCGCATCCGCAACAGCGAGACGCAAACGCCCACCTTCAAGACCATGTACGCGCAGTGCTGCAACCTGGCGTGCGGCGCCACCTACACTGGCTCGCTCACCTGGGACTACGCCCTCAGCCCCAGCGGGCTGGACAAACCGCGCATCAGCCTGCCCATCGCGCCCTCGGTGCAACGCATGCAGGCGCTGCGCGACAGCCAGCCGAAAACCAACCAGCTCGACCTGCTCGACGCCATGGGGGCCACCGCATGAACGCCGCTCAGCACCTGCCGCACGACTACCGCAGCCAGATGCAGCGCCTGGCGTTGGCCTATGTGATCGACCATCAAGCCGAGCACCTGGGCGACCCGGAGCAGTTGGCAGAGCGCACCACCTGCCACCTGGTGCACCAGTACGACGTGCCGCTGTTCATGGCCCCGCGCCTGGTGGCCCTGGCCATCAGTGAGCTGCCCGGCACTGCCCCGCCGCCAGCCCTTCACCACCTGTAAACGCACCACCAAGCCCCTGCCCGCTTCGCGTGGGTAAGGGGAAGTTGCACCCAAAAGGAGGCCCAGCATGGCCGATGTGACCATCGAAATGACGCTCAGCACGCACCAGGCGCGGGCCTTCCTTCGTTACCAGCTCACCCAATACGAGGTTCTCATGGCCGAGGTCTGGCACTCCGACAAATACCGCACCGTGCCCGAGGGCATGCGTGGCCCGCGCGTGCTGCAGGATTACCCGCACATTGCCGGCTTGCATCGCACCATCCGCGCGCTGCGCAAGCAGCTGCAGGAGGCGCAGGCGTGAAAGCCATGGATAAAGCTGTGCGCCTGGAGGTGCTGAGCCGCCTGGAGCGCAATTACGGCCTGCAGCAGATGAAGGGCACGCCCTACATGCGCAAGGGCACGTGCCCGGCCTGCGGCAAAAAGGAGCTGTATTCGCGCAGCGACGAGCCCTGGTTCATCAAGTGCGGCCGCGAGAGCAAGTGCGGCGAGCAGTGGCACGTCAAAGAGCTGTTCGAGGATCTGTTCGACGACTGGAGCAAGCGCTCGCCCGCCACCGACGCCGAGCCCAACCGCACAGCGGACGACTACCTGAGCTTTGCCCGTGGCTTTGACCTGAGCCTGATCAAGGGCAGCTACACCCAGGAAAACTACTGGGACCGCGACCTGGGCATCGGCTCGGCCACGGTGCGCTTCGCCCTGGAGCAAGGCGGCTATTGGGAGAGGTTGATCGACCGCCCGCACCGCTTCGGCAAGAAGAAAGCGCGCTTCGCCACGGGCAAGTCGCCCAGGGGTTATTGGTGGTGCCCGCCGGGTGTGGATCTGCTGGCGGTGAAGGAGCTGTGGATCGTCGAGGGCATCTTCGATGCCATCGCCCTGCTCCACCACGGCATTGTGGCGGTATCGGCCATGAGTTCGGGTGCCTTCCCGGCGGAATCACTCAAGGCGCTGGCCCACCAGCGTGGCGGCAAGCTGCCGCGCCTGGTGTGGGCGCTGGACAACGAGCCAGGCGCGCACCGCTACACCCGCAAACACGTCGCCATGGCCGCCGCCCTGGGCTACGAGAGCAGCGCCGCGCAGATTCCTCAGCGTGACCGCAAGGTGGATTGGAACGACCTGCACCAGCGCTGGCAGTTCATCGACAACGCCGAGCAACGCATCGAGCAACGCGAGCGCGACCTCAAGGCCGCGCGCTACCACGGCGCCCTGCTGCTGGCCGAAAGCGCCGCCGAGAAAGGCACGCTGATGTACGAATGGCGCGAGCGCCACGAGTTCCACTTCGCCTTCGAGAACCGTATGTACTGGTTCAAGATGGACTTGGAGAAGCTCACCAAAGCTATCCAGAACCTGAAAGAGTCCGACAGCATTGAGGATCGCCAGCTCACCGATAAGCAGCTCCGTGACAAGGCCATGCGCCAGTGCGGCGCCGTGTCGGAAATCGCCAACTGCTACCCGCGCGCGCTGTACTTCCAGCGCAACGAGCTGACGGACGAAAGCTGGTACTACTTCCGTGTGGACTTCCCGCACGACGAACCCACCGTGCGCAACACCTTCACCGGCGCCCAGGTGGCGGCAGCCAGCGAGTTCAAGAAGCGCTTGCTGGGTATGGCCGCCGGCGCGGTGTTCACCGGCAGCGGCGCGCAGCTGGACAAGATCATGCGTGAGCAGCTGTTCGGCCTGAAAACCGTGCAGACGCTGGATTACGTCGGCTACAGCAAGGAGCACGGCTGCTGGGTGTTCGGTGACCTGGCCGTGCGCGGCGGCGTGGTGGAGAAGGTCAACGCCGAGGACTACTTCGAGTTCAAGAAGCTGCGCTTGAAGACGCTGCAGAAGTCCATCCGCATGGAGATCAACGCCGAGGGGCATGACTACCGCACGGACTGGCTCGACTGGCTGTGGCTGTGCTTCGGCGCCCAGGGGCTGATTGCCCTGGTGTACTGGTTTGGCTCGCTGTTCGCCGAGCAGATCCGCGCGGAGTTCCAGAGCTTCCCCTTCCTGGAGGTGACCGGCGAGGCCGGCGCGGGTAAGTCCACGCTGCTGATGTTCCTGTGGAAGCTGCTCGGCCGCCAGGACGAGGAAGGCGACGACCCGCTCAAGATGACCAAGGCCGGCCTGCGTCGCTGGCAGAGCCAAACTTCCGGCATGCCGTTGGTGGTGCTGGAGGCCGACCGCAGTGGCGAGGAAGGCGGGCTGGTTAAGGCCTTCGACTTCGACCAGTTCAAGCCACTGTACAACGGCCGCGGCCTGGGCCTGACGGGCGTAAAGAACGCCAGCACCGACACCAACGCGCCCCCCTTTCGCGCGGCCCTGGTGTTCAGCCAGAACGCCACCGTAGCGGCGTCAGAGGCCATCCTCACGCGCATCATCAAGCTGCACTTCGTGCGGCCGAACGTCACCAGCGCCAGCCGCGCAGCGGCGGACAACCTCAACCACCTGCAGGCGATGGACGTGAGCCACTTCCTGCTGCTGGCCACCAAGGCCGAACAGCAGGTGCTGGAGGTGTTTCGCAAGCAGGTGAAGGAGCACGAAATCACCCTGCGGGCGATCCGCGACATCCGCATCGAGCGAATCATCAAGAACCACGCGCAGCTGCTCGCCCTGCTCGACGCCCTGCGCCTGATTCTGCCCATCACCGACGAGCAGCACCGCGCCACGCAGCAAGAGCTGATCGCCATGGCCGTGGAGCGCCAGGGCGCGGTGAACTCGGACCCAGAAGAAGTGCGCACCTTTTGGGATGTGTACGAGTACCTGGAATCCCTGGGCGACAGCGCGGTGGTCAACCACAGCAAGAAGCCGGACGTCATCGCCATCAACCTCAACGAGTTCGCCGAACGCGCTGCCGAGCACAAACAAAAGCTGGCGGACGTGGCGACCCTGCGCGGCCTGCTCAAGAACAGCCGCTCGCGCCCCTGCATCGACATTAACCGCGCCGTGGATAGCGCCGTGCGCACGGCCTACAACGCCCGCAATCCCCTGGCGCCACGCTGCCCCACGGTGAAGTGCTGGATGTTCAAAGCGTAACCCCAACCCGGCGCGGCAACGCCGGCTCAACCCCGAAGGAGAACCACCATGCATGACAACGAAAGCGCCATCGACAAAGCCCTCACGCTGCTCGGCAGCGCCGTGGCCGTAGTCGCCCTGTTCACCCTCTGCAGCGTTGTGCCGGAGGCACTGCTGGCCATCACTCATTGACCCGACCCAGCCCCGCCGAGCGGCAACTCGGCGGGGCTGCCTGAAGGAGAACCACCATGCAGCTACAACCCCATCACCGCTGGCCGCTGCTCGCCATGGTCGCCGCCCTGGCTGGCGTAACCGCCACCTCTGTGGCCATGGCCATATCCGCGCTGATCGACGCGCCAGTGCTCGCCGGCCTGTTTGCCGCCGCTGCCGTGGTGCTGGATCTGTTCAAGTACGCCGCCTGGCCGCTGGCCCTGATGTTGCTGGCGGCACGCCGCACCCTTGCCGCGCTGCTGATGATGGCCAGCGCCCTCGCCCTGGGCGCCGTTTCCGGCTGGGCCACCTATGACCGGCTTATGTCCTCGATCATCACCAGCCAGGCCGAGCACCAGGCGCAGCACGAACAACGCCAGGCCGACCTGCTGGAGCTGCGCCAGGCCGACGCCACCCGCATCGAGCAGCTCGACGCCGAAGCGGTTGCCGTCCATCACCAGGCCAACGCTCTGCGCGAGCGCGGCATGGTCACCCGCGCCCTGGAGCTGGAAAGCGCCGCCCTCGCCCGCATCGACACCCTGCGCGCCGCCGCTCAGCAACGCCGCGACGCCGCATCGCAGGAACTCACCACCCTGCGCAGCCAACCGGCCAAGGCGGCAGGCCTGCCCCAGGCGCTGGCCACCCTGCTCTGCCTCGGCTTCGCCCTGGCACTGGAAGTTGTGCCGGCGCTGATCCTCAGCGCGCTGCGCCCCGTTACCGAAACAGCAGCAGCAACCGTACCGGCACGCCAGAAACGCACCGAGGAACGCCCCCAGGAACACGCGGAAACCAAGCCGGGAACCGCAACAGGCGCCGATCTACCGCCCGAGCTGCTGCAACTGATCGCCCACACCGAACGCGGCGCCAAGCTAGCCGTCCGGCAGGTAGCACGGGAATTGAGGATGGGCAGCGAGAGAACCACCCGACTGATGCAGCAAGCCACAGAAGCGGGCCTGCTGAGCAAGACAGCCGCCGGATACGTGGCGGCATAAAGAAAGGCCCCGGTGAGCGGCAACTCACCAGGGCCGGACCAACCCCGAAGGAGAACCACCATGCAAGCAGAACCCAAAGAAGTCAGTGTCGATAAGGCTACCACACCGGGCCAGCGCGAACGCTTCGAGGCAGCCTATGCAGCCCATTACAACCAGGTGCGCATTGGCAGCTACACCGCCGAACACATCGCCAGCATGCGCAATGGGGATGGCTACGGAGAACGCGCCTACCTCAATGGCTGGTGGGAGGGCTGGAAGGCGGCGGAAGCTCAGCAAGTGCAACTTGCCCAGGCACTTGACCTGGCTATTCGCTCCCTCGACCAGCTTGTCCCTTACCTGGCCAAGGTGCCGGCTGATGTTGGCTTGCTGAATGAAGCACTGATGGCTGGCCGCAAAGCCCTGCAAGGCGGTGCCGTATGAATACGCTAGCCAACAACGGTAGCCCCCAACTGAGCGAGAAAGTACAGGCCAAGTTGCGCAAGCTTCAGGCACTGGCAGAGCGCGGTGAAGGAGGCGAGAAGGCCAACGCTCAGCGCATGCTGGAAAAGTTGCTCGCGCGTCATGGCCTGTCGCTCGAAGACTTGGCCGAGGAGCGCCGTGAGGTTCGTTGGTTCCCGGCAGTCAACAAGTTCGATAGGCGCCTGGCCGCACAAATCATGGCGAAGATCGGCAACACCAATGACCCAGGCATCTACACCAGTAAGCAGCGCCCGAAGCATGTAGGGGTGGAGACGACGCCAGCAGAAGCCGTCGAGTTCGAGCTCCATTACGACACCCTGCGCAAAGCGCTGGCAGAGCACTTCAACGATGCTTTCTCAGCGTTTGTCCAGGCCAATCGCCTGTTCTCCTCGCTTCCAAACGATGACTTGCCAGAGGAACTGAGCGACCGCGACATGCGCGTAATGGCAATGGCTGGTGCAGTACCCGTGACGCCGATCAATCCCCGCCTGGAGCACACCGAGGAGGTGCCCCATGCGTGAGCGCCCAACCCTGGCCAGCCACCGCCTCGACCTGCCCAGCATCTGCGACATCTGCGGCCGCGCCCGCTCGACCGGCAAGCACGCTAAGTGCAGCCGCACCCGCCAGCAAACCAAGCAGGCCGAGTGGGCGGCATTCATGGCCGAACTGGCCGCCAAACGCCAAGCTAAACAGGAGCGCCGCCGCTATGGCCGTTGAAATCCGCTGCCGCTACACCACCGGTACCTACGTAGCCACCGTCAAAGGCGAGAAGCGCACCGCCAGCAACACCATCAGCGCCAGGCAAGCTGCCGAAGCGATGGCGGTCAAACTCGGCCTCGATCCGGCGCACCTGGTGGAGAAAGAACGAGACCTGATCGACCCTAAAGACCGCATCACCTTCACCCATACCGGAGAGTCGGCGCGGCAAGAAGAACAGATGGAGCACCCGACACGGCCGTGATCCTTGCCCGATGCACGGCCGGCGGGCGTGCGCGGAGTATACCTCCCCACGCCCTGCAGGCCGGCAAGAATAAGCCGCTTCATCTTCTCGGCCCTCACTTGGGCCGAGCTTCATTCAGGCCCATACACTGGGCCTTTCGTTGTGCCGGGGGGCGCAAATGTCAAAGGGTGTAGAGGTACGCGGCAATCGCGTGCGTGTGTATTTCCGTTATCAGGGCGAACTGTGCCGCGAGCCGTTCGATGGAGCCGCTACGCCCGCGAACATCGCCCAGGCCGAACGCTTGGTCGGCGTAATTGAGTACGAAATCAAGGCTGGTACCTTCAACTACGCCCGCCACTTTCCGAACTCGCCGAAGGTCAAAACCAACACCCTCGGCCACTACATGGATCTGTGGCTCGATATCAAACGCAACGAAATGGCACCGTCCGGCTTCCGCACCTACAAGAGCAAGGTAGAGACGCACATCCGGCCACGCTGGGGCGACGAACAAGCCGACGCCATCGATCATCTGCACCTGCAGGAGTGGGTGCACAAGACGCTGATGCCGTCTCTGCATAACCGCACCGTGCGCGAGATCGTCAGCCTGGTGAAGCAGATCTTCACCCTGTACCGGGCGCGCAATCGCTCCGCGCATGACCCAACCGAAGGAATAACCATCCGCCAGCCCGACCCAGACGAGGTCGACCCATTCGACCGTGAGGAAATCGACGCCATCCTCAGCACGCCCACGGACAAGATTCAGGAGCTGCACCTTGCGCAGTTCATGATATGGACGGGGCCGAGGGTGTCGGAGGCCATCGCGCTGGCTTGGGAGGACGTCGACCTCAAGGCCGGTACGGTGAGATTCCGCCGCGGCCAAGTGCGCGGCGTGTACAAGGTGACGAAGAACAGGCGATCCAACCGCGAGGTGCGCCTACTCAAGCCCGCGCTTCAGGCGCTGATGGCCCAGGCCATCCACACCCGGAAGTCGAAACCAGTGGAGGTCGAGATCCTGGATCGAGATAACAAGACCAGGAAGCGGCAGACGTTGCACTTCGTATTCCATTGCAGCAGCACTGGCGCTGCGCACAGCAGTTCGGACACGTTGCTCAAAGGGTTTTGGCGCCCGCACCTGGCAGCGGCCGACGTCCGGTACCGGGGGCCGAACAACTGCCGCCACACCTACGCCAGCCAGTTGCTCACCACCGGCGCCGTCACGCTGCAGTGGCTCAAGGATCAGATGGGCCACACCACCATTGCCATGCTTGAACGCCACTACGGCAAGTACATCAGCAAGGACGGCCCGGACATGATCCCGCTCCTGGAGCACGCGCTAAAGCTCTGAATCCAGGGCCTAGAAACGACAAAAGGCAGCCCTCGCAGGCTGCCTTTTTCGTTCCACTATTCCCAAAGTGTTCCCAAAACGCTCCCATCTGAGAAGCGATCCGGCTAGAACCCCCGGAAATACTGGCTTGTACATGGTGCGGACGGAGAGACTCGAACTCTCACACCTTGCGGCGCCAGAACCTAAATCTGGTGTGTCTACCAATTTCACCACGTCCGCGTGGTTTTGCAGCCTAAAACAAAAACGCCAGGCTTTGGGCCTGGCGCTTTGGAATATGGGGTGGACGATGGGAATCGAACCCACGACACCAGGAGCCACAATCCTGTGCTCTACCAACTGAGCTACGCCCACCATAT
>Ga0070754_10000418_pt1 | contig 40459 bp, 51 predicted proteins | sample VirMetDEL_Sep_01_FD_75181 | JGI IMG/M metagenome (GOLD analysis project Ga0070754, IMG submission 75181) | Aqueous microbial communities from the Delaware River and Bay under freshwater to marine salinity gradient to study organic matter... | ecosystem: Environmental > Aquatic > Marine >...
ACTTCAGAGACAAATGCCGCAACGAGTGAGACCAACGCATCGAACAGTGCAACAGCAGCTGCGACAAGTGCGACTAATGCTTCAACTAGCGAGACCAACGCTGCCGCAAGCAACACCCTAGCGCAGCAGTGGGCATCACAGACGACCGGCATCGTTGACAGCACAGAGTATGCTGCAAAAGCATGGGCTATAGGTGGCACTGGTGTCACAAATACAGCTGGCGCGGGTGCATCTAAAGACTGGGCTACAAAAGCCACATCTGTAGACGGTACGGAATACTCAGCTAAGTCGTATGCTGCTGGCACACTGTCTGCCCTTAATGGTAGCGCAAAACAATGGGCGTTGGGCGGTGGCGGCAGCTTTGACCGAGACACAGCCGTCACAGGCTCTGGGATTACTGCTGAATACTCTGCTCGGTATTGGGCGAACCAAGCAGCCAACTCAGCCCAAGACTTTGTTGATGTTTACTATGGGTCATTCAGTAATGACACCACTGCTGAGAACTACCAGCTAAACACGAATGGCGGCTCAGTGAACGTGGGTGATTTGTACTTTGATTCTACAAACAACGTGATGCGTGTTCGGTCATTCTCTGGCTGGAATAACGTCGCAACAGACACTAGCCAATTTGCGACTAAAGGCTTCAGCACGGCTATGGCAATCGCACTTTAATAGGAAACAACGATGGCACAGAACTTTAGAAGATATCACCTCAATGCCGTAGGCGTTTCTGCGGCTGACATACCCGATGCAGCAAACTTTCCGACGGGATATCACACGATCATTAGTATTCGTATGGCTAACGTCACAAGCAACATGATCATGGCTAAGGCCTACATTAACAATGGCACAGACGACATATCGCTGATTGTTGATGCACCCATTCCGGCTGGAAGCAGTCTTGAGCTAATCGATGGCGGCTCAAAGATTGTAGTCACAGACGCAGACCGGCTGTATGTCCAGAGCGACACCGCAGCATCGATAGATGTGACTGTTTCTATCGTACAAGAAATCAGCGAATAGGTGCAGTCATGGGACACATAGGAAACACAGTCCAGACTGCTTTTACTAGCTTCGATAAACAGACGATTACTGGCAGTGGCACAGCGGTCTACACACTGTCTCACAACGTGGCGAATGAGCAAGAAATTGAAGTCTTTGTAAACAACGTCCGTCAGGAAGGTGGGTCAGGTAAGGCATATACCGTGTCTGGCAACCAGATCACATTTAGCGAGAACATCGCCAGCACCGATACAGTTTACGTCAACTTTGCTGGCAAAGCAGTTCAAACGGTTAGTCATCCATCTGACCAACCGATGCAAGCGACCACAGGCACCTTTAGCGGAGCAATTTCTGTCGGCACAATTAAAGACAGTTCGAGCACTAACACTGCGATGACCATTGATAGCACTGGTCGTATTCTGACACCTGCGAGACCAGCGTTCTTCGCGTATCTCCCCAGCAGTGTTCCTATTAATAATACCTCTGAAACCGATATGTGCCAGTATATGACATCAACAGACTTCAATGTTGGTGGTCACTATTCAGCGTCTGGTGGTTTTGTAGCACCAATAGATGGCATTTACTCTTTTCAGGTTGGTTTTTACTTCTATCCAATAGCATATGCAGAGGTGGAAGTTCATAAAAATGGTACTAGATACCAGCGTCTGTCCAATATAGTTGCCGCAAGTGCGGTCAATCCCTATGCAAATAATTATGCCTTTCTGATGCAGTTGTCTTCATCCGATGAAGTCAAGGTTGCTGTGTCTGCTGGTACGGCAACACTTTATCATGGTGACAGAAACACTTTCTTCAGCGGTTTCTTAGTGGGGTAATTAGACATGGCACTTTCTAAGATAACAAATGGTGGTGTAGCGGCATCTGGTTTACCAGCGGGTAGTGTATTGCAGGTTGTTAGCACGACAAAGACGGATACTTGGTCTGACACTCCCGGCGCAGGGGTATTTCTTGACATCACAGGTTTATCAGTAGCTATCACACCGACTTCAACTACAAGTAAAATACTTGTGACTTTTTCTACTAATGTTAGCGCAAATGGTGCCTCCACAACAGGCGTCCGTTTAATGCGAGATTCAACAGCAATTAGCGTTGGTGATGCGGCTGGCTCCAGACCGCTTGCCACAACTGGCGGTGGGGGACATGAGGGTGCTAATTGGAACGGTGATGTTTTAGCTAGTTCGTTCTTAGATTCACCAGCTACAACAAGTTCAGTAACTTACAAACTGCAATTAACTGGAAACGCATCAGCTACGCAGTATGTGAATATGAAGGCTAGAGACTCTAATTCTACTGCGGAGGATATGCGAATGACATCTCATATTACTGTGATGGAGATTGCAGGATGAGGCATGAAGCTATCTATAATTTATACTCAGCCGTGATGATGTAGTCTGGCCGGAGAAACCATAATGGCATACATAGGAAAATCACCTGTAGGCGGTGGGTTTAATAAACTATCATTCCCTGCTGCCTCTGCTACAGACACCTACGCTCTTACGCTAGGTGCTGAATAACTAATTTACAAACGGAGATAGCTCATGGCCTATATCGGCTCCCAACAGGGGACTGCCGCGCCTATTCTGTTGGACAGCATCAGCGTTGTGAATGGACAAGCGGCATACACTATGCAGAAGAATAGTGTTAACTACTCACCAGCGTCTGAACTTACGCTACAGGTCAGTCTCAACGGACTTGTCCAAGCACCTTCTAACAGTTTCACCATAAGCGGAAGCACAATCACCTTTGCCGACCCACTCGTGACCGGAGATGTCATTGACTACATCCTCGACCGTGAACCATCTACTGGAACGATGGAACCGCTGGATGCAAGTGTAACAGCAGACAAGATTGCAAGTTCGGTCATGCGGAACGGCATTAGGGTCAATGGTGCCACACTGTCTACTAATACTACGATTGCATCATCAGAACGCGCCATGGTCGCAGGTACATTCACGATAGACACCTCAACCACACTTACAATCAACGGGGAGATGACCATTGTCTAAACTTTACGTCAACGACATCTACTCGAAGGCTGGTGCGTCAGAAGCAATCAACATCGACAGTGATGGTAACGTTAATATTCCAAACAAACTCACTGTTGGAACTATTCCTGCTGTGTTTGCTCAAGGCGGCAACAACTCCAACAAACAAGTTGAAACAGGAGACAGAATTGGTGCCACAAACGATGGGCAAGCGGCGTTTTTAACGGATGGTACTCAGCGTTCATTTATTCAAGGCGGTATGACTTACAACAGTGCTACTGGGACATTTACTGTGCCTGTCGCTGGTCTCTATTACATCATGGGTCAATACTATTTGAACGAGAATAATACAGCAAGAATACAGTGCTACATAAATGACACTGCCGTTTCTCTAGCGCATACCCATATTAGTGGTGGAACCGTTCGTACTGAGTGTATTCAAAGCCTCTCCGCTAATGATGAAATTGAATTTAGACAAGACACTGGCAGTACCAGAACAATATATGAGGGTGTGAATCACACGCTTATAAGTATCTATTTAGTGGGGTAATGGATAATGGCATCAGTATTGAACGTTGACCAGATCGGTCACTCAACATCAGGCACTACCGCTCTGACTATAGACAGCAGTGGTCGTGTTTTAATGCCTAATAAACCATTTGTGTCTGCCGCTTGGAATGGTTCTGGGACAACCGCATATTCTACTCCGCTTTCTCGTTTCACCACTTACAATACAACTGATACTAATATTGGGTCTGGTAACACGAGAATAATTTACAAAAACGATTACAACATGCTGGATACAACTAATGGATTAGTAACCATACCAGTGACAGGTATCTATCTTATAGTTGGACATTATGCGGCGGCATTATCAGGAACTTTAGGTAGAAGGATTGGACATCTGTTTGTAACACCCTCTGGTGGTTCTATCACGGATTATGGCGAGTGGGTTGAAAGTTACGGCACCTATGATGATTCAACAGGGACAAAATTGTTAAGTCTTAACGCAAATGATCAAGTCGCATTTGGTCACAATGTTTCGGTTATAAATTGGGATGCGTTTGGTTTTGAAATGATTTTGCTAGGATAGGGGTAATTAGATATGACAAGCATACTTAAAGTCTCAAGCATCCAAGACCCCACAAACAGCAACACAGCGTTACAGATTGATACGAGTGGGCGTGTGACTACGCCTGTTGTTCCTGCTTGGCGAGTGTCACTAAACGCAACCCAATCAGTTTCATCTACTGGATACACTCAAGTACAACTTGACCTAACAAGTACAGAAAACTGCTTTTTAAATGGTGGTGTGACAATCTCAAGTTATGAAGTGGTTGTGCCAATAACAGGAATTTACGCCGTACATTCTTATGTAAGGGTTGATGGCGTCGGAACAGGTTATGTGCAATTAGGTATAACGATAAATGGTGTAAGAACTGGCATGAGTGATTCATACAGTATAGAGGGTTCTCCACCGGGTAATTACACCACTATAAACGCAAGCGATGTTTTCAGCGTAAACGCAAACGATACATTTAGAATGGAAGTTTATACAAGCAATGACAATTCTTACACTATAAATAGCAATACTGTGTTTTCAGGGCATTTAGTAGGATAGAGGGGGACTAACATGGGATTAATACGATTACAATCCAGCAGTCTTCCTAGTGGGTCTGTGTTGCAAGTGGTTCAGGGTATCAAGACTGACTACAGTTATACTACATCGTCATCATTCGCCAGTAGTGGTCTTAAAGCATCAATCACACCCTCATCAACCAGCAGTAAGGTGCTTGTAACAATACACACTCTGTTGGGACAAAGTAATTATCTCAAACGTATTTACTTGAAGTTGATAGGCGGTAATGCCGCCACGGGGTACATAGGTGATGATGGAACTGGTGTTGAGTGTTCTATGGCTGTCACAACAAGAGTATCGGACGCTTATGGGATGATACCAGTAAGTTTGCAGTATCTTGATAGCCCATCTACCACATCTTCAACAGAGTATGATTTGCATTGGGCTGTTGAGGCTAATGAAGGCATTATGAACAGGCCGCAGAATTTAGATGCAAACGGCGCTAAAACAGCAAGCACAATCGTCCTACAGGAGATTGCTGGATGAGTGCGATGAAGCAGACACTATCGGTAGCACCAGAACTGCGTGTTGCTCTGGATTTAGAAGCACATGAGAAAGAGTGTGCTATTCGCTACTCAGCAGTCGAAGAGAAACTTAATATGCTAGACAAACGCCTGTGGCGGCTGGAAGCAATGATCATGGGGTCTACTGTGGTCATCGTGGGTCTGGCAGCGTCACTATTAATGAAGATCTAATGATGGGAGAGCATACCAGAGGGAGAACCTGGGATGCTAGCAGAGCTGGCCGCTTGCAATGCGGCACTGGCGGTTATTACTAAAACACTTCAACACGGCAAAGAGCTAACGACTGCAGGGAAAGCTGTAGCTGACTTTGTGATTAACAAAGATGCCCTGGCCACCAAGGCTACCAAAAAGAAACACTCTATTTGGACAAAGATTGCGCCAGGCGGCAAAGAAGACATGCTGCAGACCTTTATGGCGCTAGAAGAAATCAAGAAACAAGAGGACAAACTGCGCGAGACCATGCAGCTGTATGGCCGGGCTGGGTTGTATCAAGACTGGGTACGCTTCCAAGCTCAGGCGCGTAAGTCACGCCAGGCTGCCGAGAAAGAACGCCAGCTGGCTATGGAACACTTAAAAGAAAACATCATGATTGCTACTGCAGCCCTGGCTTTGCTTGGGGTCATTGTGGGCATCCTGGTGTTCATACTTAACACTAGAGGTATCTAAAGATGATCACAGTAGTTGTGCTTGCCTGTTATGTAGCGCAGCCCGAGTTTTGCCATCAGTTTACTGATACGAGAGGCAGTGTTTTTACACAAGAGCAATGCGAAGCCCGAGCTTATGAGATGGGTAAAGATATCATAAAAACCGAGCAGGGGACTTTGTACCCAACCAAGTTTAAATGCGTAATGCCAAAGGGTATCGAAACATGAATGAAAACCAGTTAGATCGTGTGCGTAAACGGTTGATCGCTGAAGAGGGTCTAAAGTTACAGCTTTATCATTGTACAGCCGGCAAGCTCACGATAGGCGTAGGGCGTAATGTTGAAGACCGGGGTATCACACACGACACCGCCATGCAGATGCTAGATGAGGACATCGATATCTGCGTAGGTGAGCTTGAGAAGAACCTCAGCTGGTTCGAAGATGCCCCAGACAAGATCCAGGAAGTCTTGATCGACCTGTGTTTTAACATGGGTATCAATAGACTGATGGGCTTTGTTAAGACGCTGCATAAACTAAAGACCGGCGCATACAAAGAGGCCGCGGAAGAGCTCCTGGACAGCCGTTATGCGTCCTCAGTACCCAACCGTGCCAAGCGCAACGCAGACATCATAGCATCGATGGAGTAGCCGATGATCGCAGCCCTTATACCAGCCGTATCGAGTATCCTGGACAAAGTGATACCAGATGCCGACACAAAGCAGCGCCTGGCAGCTGAGATTAGCACCATGGCAGAAAAGCATGCCCAGGAGATCGCTCTGCAGCAGATCGAGATCAACAAGGCAGACGCCAAAGGTAACTGGTTTCAGTCGTCCTGGCGTCCACTTACAGGCTACGTATGTGTCCTGGGTTTCATGGTTAACTTTCTGATATCACCGATTGCAGCTGGGTTTGGTGTACACATACCCCAGGCTGACACATCGACTATGTTGCCGGTTCTGATGGGTATGCTCGGCCTGGGTGGCATGAGAAGCTATGAGCGCATCAAGGGTGTCGGTAAGTGATGTGGTGCAAAGACGATCATACGACCAAAGAACAAGCGGAGATCAATAGAAATGCCAAAGGTAACGATGGAGCGCGTCCTGGCGTGGAAACTGCTGCCCCGGTTAGTAATGGCAGTCCTCTTATGGCAGTATGTGGCAGTCTTAGATTGGTACATGGCGATACCCCAGGACATAGTATCGACACAAGCGACAGCCCTAACAGCAACGGTTACTGGGGCGCTTAGCGGTGCCTTTGGTTTATGGTTAGGCCACGAACGCTAATGCAAATTAAATAAATAAAGATGCAATTTGTATCTAGACATCGTCCCCCCAATGTGGACGGTGTTTTTTCGAAGTACTTGTGTTCCCCCATGTTGTGTGGTAGAGAATCGGTAGGAAGTCCACTTGTGGCGAGCAGCTGACTTCTAATCAGCAGGTTGGGGGTTCGAGTCCTCCCGGAATCGCCACTCTTGAGACTTCTGCGACAACATGTCACAGGAGAGCAACAGTGAGCATATTTAAGTCAAAACCTACCCAAGTTACTTGGCAGTCAGCCAAGCCTTTCTCAGTCGATCTTTACAGCAGCCGGTACCCGGTGTGCGGCAGCCACATGGTATGGGCTGTCGTGGGCTATAAGTGGGTTCGCATCCGCAAAGCCTTCGGCCAGGTCGTGCCATTTAAGGTACGCCGCGCAGAGTGGGATCAAATTGCGAAGAGGGCTCTGTAATGGAGCCGCGTCTGATCGAAAAGTATCGTGTCGGGGGTGACATCAAAACCCTCGGCGCGCACGAAACCAGGTGGCAGTTTGGCAACCACGAGATCCGCGTACGTATACGCCGTGGCAACTGGCAGTATTACATGAATGCTAATTCAAGGATCTCTGGCTGGAACGAGCGCAGCCTGGCCGATTTCCCTGAGTGGCTGGATGTGCGTTGTCCAACAATGACAGATGACCAGCTGCCGGCAGTAGAGAAATGGTTACGCCAAGCACTAGCTAATGACGGCGATACCCGTGGTTTTGAGATTAGTACTAAACGCTATTTGCCGCGCCAGAAAGAGTTTGTGGGGCAGCCGTCTAGGCATTGGATTGCTGAGTGCGACCGGGGCAAGCCCGAAAGAATACAATCATGGACGGAGTAGAGAGCATGTACATAGATCCCATCGACCCATTCACACACATGGTCAACTTAAACGCTGAGATCAAACGGCTTGAGGATGAGCTGTTTGACGCCGCCGGTCGCGGCGAGCCGTGCGACAACATAGAGACTAACTTGTCGGTGATGTACCAGGCGCGAGCTGACGGCCACACAATGATCCCACTGTTTTAATATTGGAGAGCACAGTCATGGATACACGTATTGAGAACTTCACTTTTAAGTATCACGCCCGGATCTGGTCTAAAGAAAAGCACCGCAACGAAAGCACCCACCGCATCCAGCGTTTTGTAGGTGTCGTGGGTAATATCGAGCTGGCTGAGATTGATGGCAGCCACCTGTACCGCATGATGGATGCATTAGAGGCAGACGGCTTATCTAAAGCAACCATTAATCGCTACGTGGCTGCCGTACAGGCGGTGTTGAGCTTCGCCAGGGCGTCTGGTATGGCAGCACGTGTAATCAGCGTTAAAACGCCCTCAGAAGACCACCGCATCCGGTTCTTTAGTGACCAGGAGCTGGACGCGATTGAGCGCTTCTGTGATAACCCTCGTATACCGATGTGGTTTAAGGAGATGTGTGATCTGGCTCGCTACACCGGCATGCGTCACTCAGAGATCAGCAACCTGCGTGACCCATCGAAGGCGCGTGTCGAAGAGGGTGACGATGGTCTGTGGTGGATCACTCTGTTTAAGACTAAGAACGGTGATCAACGTCAGGTAGCTTTGTACAAACAGGAAGCGATTGATGCAGCTCGCAGCCTAGCTGCCGGGTTCCCTTACAATGCAAAAGAGTTCTACCTACTCTGGAACGTCCTTAGAGCGCGTGTAGCGCCTGGTGATAAGGACTTTGTATTCCACGTATTCCGGCACACCGCAGCTAGCGCCATGGCCAACGACATGCGTTTAAACAGCGATGTCATTGGTCAGTGGCTTGGCCACAGAAATCACAAAACAACGTCTAAGTATATCCACATTAAGCCGGAAACTATTGGCGACATTGCAAAACGAATGGCGGCAGCTGGCTAGTTGCTGTTCACCCTTTGTTCTGATAAGCTAAGTCTAAGAAAGATAGAGAAAGGCGAAAAACAATGATTTATTATTATACCAAGCGTTTGTTTGAAGGAGTTTTGTACGGTTGCATGACAACAGCCAGCAGCTGGTGTAACTGCCCTACAGCGCCACCAAACACCGCAGCATTTGATAAAAAACGCTGTTTCAAAAGACTGAAAAGCAGGTCGTATAGCCTTGTTAAAAAAGGCACAGTCGTTGCATCAAAAGATCGTTATTCGGCTGTGAGCTACGGTTTTGTAAATCTTTATACGTCGCACCCAACCCACATTCCCTGTATCCCCTCAGTGATCTCATAACTCATTGTATTTACTGTAATTCTAATTGTGTTCCCCCATAGCATATACGTAGGGGACACTAAGGGGATCAATATGACATCTATGGATAGACTAAATGGCTCTACGCTTGCCCAGCTGCAGCGTGAGAAGCAGATGATGACTGACGGCCACGACCGTTTCTTAGACCGTCAAGCCAAGCTAAAGGATTTAAGCATTGCGCCGGCTAACTCTAGACTTCTGAAGGACGCACTCGCGGCAACCACAGAAGCATTACGTATTAGGTTGGACGAAGCGTGTGCAGCTGATGGTCGGCCTTTCGATTGGGTACTAGATCTAAAGTCTTTGGATACTGAGCTCCTAAGTTACTTAGGTCTCGTGAATTGCATGGAAGGCGTTGGTATGGCTGCGACCAGGACTAGCGTACTTCGCAACATCGGCGGACGTGTCGAAATGGAGCACTTTAGTGTTGAGCTGAAGGCATACGACAAGGCGCTTCACGATAGGATTACAAGCCTCGCTACAAGCAATAACAGCAGCAGCGAGCACCGGAAGAAGGCTGTAAGACACATAGCAGCTAAAGAAGGCTTTGTGCATGATAAATGGTCTCAAGAGCGTAGGATGAAAGCAGCTGCACCCATCCTTAGCGCTATACTTGAGGCATCAGGTGTCTTCGAGGTTTGGACACAGATCAAAGACAACAAGACTGTGTACAGAATTGGTCTGTCCGAGGAAGCCTCAGAGGGCATCGCTGACATCAATCAAGAGATCAGCTGGAATGAGCCTGTGTTTACACCGATGATCACACCACCGAAACCTTGGGACAGTGATGACAGTGGTTGTTACTTAGATCCAGCACTGGCTAGTACTACGCCTCTAGTGCGCCATATGTCACCTAAGCAGCGTGGAATGCTAAAGTCAGCAATACGTAGTCGCCGTATGCAGCCGGCCTTAGATGCACTAAATGCAATCCAGGCTACACGTTACACCATGAACACATACGTACTCGCAGCTGTAGAGTGGGCATGGGAAAACAGCCTACAGCCGGGCTCTAGTTTCCCTCAGCGTGACAAGCTGGAGCACATTAAGTTCCCTGAGAACTACGATGAGCTGTCTGATGAAGACAAAAAGGGCATTCGGCTGAAGGCGCAGGACATCCGTGCTCTCAATAAGCAAGTGGATGCTGATCGCTCGATGATGACCATGGATCTAAGGCAAGCTAGAGACCTGGCTAATTACGAGCATTTCTACCTGCCTCACAGCTTTGACTTTAGGGGTCGTATTTACCCAGTGTGTAACTTCAACACGCACCGCAGCGACCACATCAAGTCTCTATTTACCATAGCTGACAAGAAGCCAATCACTGAATCTGGTGCCAGGTGGATTGCCATCCAGGTAGCCAACACCGGCGACTTCGGAAAGATCAGTAAGCAATCATTCGAAGACCGGGTGCAATGGGTCATCAATAATGCTGATCGTATAGCAGAGATCGGTAACGACTTCGAGGGTACCTATGATGGCGATGATCCTGAGCAGCTGTACTGGTCTAAGGCAGACAAGCCATTTGCATTCCTGGCTGCTTGCCGAGAGTTCTTTGGCTTCTGGGTTCACGGCACTGACTACGAAAGCGGCTTGCCTATCAACCTCGATGGTTCCAACAGTGGCATCCAACACTTTAGTGCGGCCAGCTGTACTGAGACTGACGGAGCCCTGGTCAACCTGGTGCCAGGCGACAAGCCTCGGGACATCTACCAGGCTGTAGCAGACAAGGTGACTGATCTGTTGAAGGCTGACGATGACCCGGTGGCTAAAGAGTGGCTCGACTATGGTGTCACAAGGAAAGTCGTAAAGCGCAACGTGATGACCTACGGATACTCAAGTGGCATCTACGGCTTCACGGATCAGCTAATGGAAGACCTGATGATCCCACTGCGTAACAGTGTGAGAAAAGGTGACCTGGATAAGCACCCATTTAGTGACCCAGGTAAGGCTGCCAGGAAGCTAGCCAATGCAAACTGGACAGCCATAAACCAGGTCATCGTAGGCGCTGCAGATGGCATGCGGTTCTTCCAGGCGTTTGCACATGCCCTGGCTGACGTTAATCAGACCATGAGCTGGTTTACGCCGGTCGGGTTCCCAGTCGATAATGCGTACTATAAAAACAAAGCTAAGCGTCTACGTATCTACCTATACGACAAGCAGGTAGACAGCCAGGTACGCACCAGCGCTGTACTCAACATGGCCGACATTCGGACTGTTGATAAACGCAAGTGTGGTGCAGCTGTGAGCCCTAACATGATCCACAGCCTGGACAGCAGTCACCTTATGAGCACTGTTCTCAAGTGTCTCACGAAAGGTGTGCGTAACTTCATGCTAATTCATGACAGCTTCGGCACAGTGCCGGCAGACACTGACAAGCTCTTCATGGCTGTACGTGAGGCGTTTGTCGCACAGTACGATGGCGTGTGTATCTACAGTTTCATCACTGATCAGATCCTCGAACACATCGACCTGGGCTTGGACAAACAAGCGCCAACAATACCAACTAAAGGCAGCCTGGACATAAAGGCTGTACTGCAGAGTGACTACTGCTTTGCGTAGTCTGTAATGTGCGTGGGGGACTTGTGTTCCCCCATAGCATATAGACCCCATAAAAAAGAAAACGAGGATCGTATGCACCCCAGAGAAAGGGTGTTGGAACAGGCGCGTCTACTCGAATCACAAGACAAACCAATCCCTGCCGACCTGGAGCGCGAAGCCAAGCGCCTGGGTCTACAGCTGACACCAAACATCAAGAACAAAATGAAACAAGGAGTATCCAAAAATGGCAAAAGTAGCATTTGAAACACATAAAGGAACAGCAGAATACCCCTGGCTTAACGTACCTGACACACAGTTCGACGCTGAGGGTAAATATAAGACTGGCTTACGTGTACCAGCTGACCAATGCAAAGAGCTGCGAGACAAGATCCGTCAGTTTGCTGTGGATGAGTTCGGCAAGAAAGCTGAGACAGCCAAAGTGCCATACAAGCAAGACCCAGATACCGGTGAGATCATCTTGAATGCAAAGTCAAAGTATCAGCCCAAGGTCTATGACAGCAAGGGTCAGATCATCGTACCGAGCAACCTGCCTCAGATCTGGGGTGGTTCTGTATTGAAGATGGGCGGCACCCTGCATGCCTATAACAGCGCCGGTAATATTGGCGTTTCGATGCAGCTCACAAAGATCCAGGTTATTGACTTGGCCGAGCGTCAGGAAGACGGCGCCGGCTTCGCTGCAGAAGAGGGATCATTTGTAGCCTCAGAACAAACCAACGAAAGCAACGATAATGGCTCCCCGCAAGAAGACAAACCGGAAGACGGCTTCAGCGCCAACTTCTAGACAGAGAGCCATCAAGAATGGGTATCGCTCAGGTCTCGAAGATAAGACAGCAAGACAGATCAAGGAAAGCGGTCTTGAGGTTTTATATGAGACTGAGCGTATCCAGTTTGTATGGCCTGAGCGCCAGGCGCACTACACACCAGACTTCCGGCTGCCAAAACCTGGCGGCTATTTTTATGTAGAGACAAAAGGGCGTTGGATAGCTGAAGACAGACATAAGCATTTGCTAATAAGGCAGCAATGCCCGGACATCGATATACGCCTGGTGTTTAGCAATGCAAACGCAAAGCTCTACAAGGGCTCACCGACCACCTATGCCAAATACTGCGACAAGCATGGCATCCAATACGCACACAAAGTAATTCCCGAAGATTGGCTGCAGGAGAGCAAAGATGCAACCATCGAAAACAACAATGGAGACTTGGGGTCAGGAGAATGACGCCGGTAGGTTCGTGGCACATGAGCCATGCGATGCCTGTGGATCTAGTGACGCCAGGGCAATATATGACAATGGCGAAAGAGGATACGCAGCGTACTGCTTCAGCTGTACCGACCACCAAACCTTCGACCAAGACTTCCAACCCACCAGCTCAGCAGCTGCGGCAGAACTTATACAGGCAGCGCATCAAGCAAAGCCGGAAGGTTTACTCCAGGGCGAGATCCAAGCAATCCCGGCCAGGGGAATAAGCCAGGAAGTTTGCAAGAAGTTTGGCTACCGGGTGGGTACATACCAGGGGCAGCCTGTACAGATAGCTACTTATTATAACCCTGGCGGCACACCAGTCGCGCAGAAGATCAGATTTAAGAACAAAGACTTTAAGTTACTCGGTGACGGCAAGAAGCTACCACTATTTGGATCACATAGGTGGCAGGGCGGGAACCGCTTGGTCATTACAGAAGGTGAGCTCGATGCCATGTCAGTGGCGTCTGTAATGCATGCAACAGCCTGTGTCAGTTTACCAGCTGGCGCTGCTGCGGCTGTAAGAGCAATCAAAGATAACTGGGACTACGTTGCCCAGTTTAAAGAAGTTATCCTGTGCTTTGACATGGACGAGCCAGGTCGCAAGGCTGCCATCGAGGTAGCTGAGCTTCTACCGGTCGGACAAAGTCGCATCTGTTTTCTCCCTTACAAGGATGCGAACGAGACTCTACTACAGGGCAAGCACAAGGATATCGTCGGTGCCATTTTAGAGGCGAAAGTATATCGCCCGGATGGCATCGTGGCCGCAGCCGATATCAGAGATGCCATTGGTGTGGTGGACGCGGCCTCCGCCATTGCTTATCCATTTGCACGTCTGAACGAGGTAACACTCGGTCTTCGCGAGGGTGAGTTGGTCACTATTACGGCTGGATCTGGTATCGGCAAGTCTACACTGGTACGTGAGATCGCTTACTCGCTGCATACTGCCGGCCATAAGGTCGGGATGATCATGCTAGAGGAAAGCAACAAGAAGACCATCCTGGGTATGCTCGGTATCCACATGAACAAGAACGTCACTGTGGATCGAACAGGTGTCGAAGAGGCTGACTTATACAAAGCCTTCGATGAGCTGTTTCCTGGCGACAACCAGGTGTATCTCTACGACCACTTCGGATCGTCTGAGGTCGATACCATCATTCAGCGGATACGCTACATGGTGGCAGCCCTGGACGTAAAGTGGATCATCCTGGATCACGTATCAATCATGATCAGCGGCCTGGCGGTTGCTGACGAACGTAAGGCCATAGACATAGCCTGTACGGCTCTCAGAACGCTTGTGAGCGAGCTTAACATTGGCCTGATAATGGTGAGCCACCTGCGCCGTCCAGAGGGCGACAAGGGGCATGAGGAAGGCAGCAAAGTACGCCTGTCTCAGATCCGCGGCTCACATAGTCCTGTGCAGCTGAGTGACATCGTTATTGGTCTACAGGTTGATCCTGACGACCCTGACGGTGCCTACAGATATCTGCATGTGCTGAAGAACCGGTTTACCGGTGAGACCGGTGTCGCCGGCAAGGTAAAATACAACCTGGAAACAGGACGCTTACTAGAGGCTAGCGACACCTTTTAACGAGGTGTAGCCATGTGTTTTATCAAGCTCAGAGATACTCTGACTGGCCAGCTTTTGTTTGTGAAAGAGGGTGATGGTTTCAGCGTCACCACAGACCCATTCAAAGCCAAATCATTCAAGATCAAATCACAAGAAACCCTGGATTGGTTCGACAAGTTCGAAACCAATTTGCATGGGCTATTCCCAGCGCCCCAGTGGCACGTGACGTTTATGGAAAAGGAGAGAAACTATGACGAATACTGTACCGACAATGGATCAGCTAAGGGAAGCTCTGAAGCTGCCGCTGGAGATCCCACAGTACGAACCGAAGAACAACAACAGCCTAAGACATCAGTCGATAATGCGCTGGATGATGAAAACCAATGAAGGTGATGTCATCGAGTGCCGGCGCGGCGCTCATCGATCTAAGTGGGATCGTGAAGGATGAACATAAGCACTCATTACGGAACGCATAAATATGCCGGGCGTAAATCTCACGTGATCAAAGAACACGACAAGTACGTGGTCATCATGATCCAGGACGCCGCGATTGTCGAAGAACGTGAGATCACCGGACACACACAACAATACGCCGAAGATGCAGCAGAGAACTGGGTGCTCGGCGTCATTTGACATCGAGTGGAGAGCAACCATGAAACGCATCGTCTTCGACATCGAGACTAACAGTCTCGACCCTGACGTTATCCATTGTCTGATCTGTGAAGACTTAGATACGGATTCAATCAAATCGTTTACAGCTGACAATATGGAAGATGGGCTGCAGCTACTCGCCCAGGCTGATGAGATCATTGGCCATAACATAATCAGCTACGACATTCCCAGCCTTCAGAAAGTCTACAGCAGTTTTGTTCTCCCTGACACTGTACGTGTAACGGATACGCTAACGCTCTCCAGGCTGATCCACGCCGACCTTACCAATGAAGACTATGAGACCAACTGGTCACATGCAGACGCTGAGATCCTCCCGAAGCGCATGTATGGTTCCCACAGCCTGAAGGCATGGGGTCTACGTATTGGTCTTCATAAAGGTGACTATGATGGGGGCTGGGAAACCTTTAATGAAGACATGTGGTACTACTGCGTCCAGGACGTAAAAGTCACCAAGGCTCTGTACAAGAAGTTAGACCCGGACAACTACAGTCAGCCGGCTGTCGAGCTTGCTCATACCCTGGCAACACTATGTGACAAGATCGGTAAGTTTGGCTGGACGTTCGACGTGAAGAAAGCCAACGAGCTGTATGCTGTCCTGGCAGCCAGGCGCTCAGAGATCGAGGGTGAGCTGCATGACTTGTTTGACCCTTGGGAGATACACGAAGAGTTCATCCCAAAGCGTGACAACAAGACCCTGGGCTACAAAGCCGGTATACCATTCGACAAAGTCAAAGTCGTGCAGTTCAATCCAAACAGCCGGCGGCACATCGAGCGCTGCCTGACACATAAGTATGGCTGGACGCCTAAACTAACCACCGCCCAGGGACACGCACAGATCGATGAGACTGTGTTGTCTTCGCTGGACTACCCAGAAGCACAAAAGCTCGCTGAGTTCTTCATGATTCAGAAGCGCATTGGGCAGCTGGCTGAAGGCAACCAGGCATGGCTACGTCTGCAGCGTGACGGAAAGCTACACCACAGCATCATTAGCCAGGGTACTGTCACACACCGGGCATCACACCGTAATTGTAACCTTGCTCAGGTGCCGGCCACCAGGCTGCCATACGGTAAGCAATGCCGTGAGCTATTTACAGTACAACCAGGCTACAAGCTGCTAGGTGCAGACCTATCAGGAATCGAGCTGCGCTGCCTGGCGCATTACATGGAAAACAGCACGTACACCAGGGAGCTCCTGGAAGGTGACATACACACCGTAAACCAGCGAGCAGCTGGCCTCGAAACACGCGACCAAAGTAAGCGGTTTATCTATGCGTATCTCTACGGTGCCGGCGCTGCCAAGATTGGTGAGGTGGTCGGTGGCGGCTTCAAAGAAGGTAGGCAGCTGCTTGATCGTTTCAATGAACGGATGCCAGCTGTAGGACGCCTGAGAAAGGCCGTAGAGAGCGCTGCAGAGCGTGGTTATCTACTGGGGCTCGATGGTAGGCACATCAAGATCAGAAGCCCTCACAAGGCTCTGAACAGCCTTCTGCAGGGTGCTGGCGCAACCATCGCGGCTACCTGGCTAATCGAGACACAAAAGCAACTGATCGAAGCTGACCTGGACGCCAACATCATGGCCTGGGTTCACGATGAAATCCAAATACAAGTCAGAGAAAGGGACGCAGATCATGTCGGTGATATCGTTCGAAAAAGCGCGGAAAGCGCTGGAGAAGCGTGGGATTTCTGTCTCCCAGTCGCAGCTGAGTGGCAGCTCGGAGACAGCTGGGCAGACACCCACTAAAGAATACGATCTGACACTGCACGACCTGGAAATGTGGGTCGTCCTGGATCGAGCGCTACGGCGTCCGTTTACCACCAAAGGTCAGTTTGCCAGGGACAGCGCAACCATCATTGCATGCGCTGCCGACCTCGGGCTGATCTCTACCAGGATCGATGAAGAGCGTTGGGGCAACGTCTGGTTCATCACTCAGCACGGTATGGATTTTCACAAGGGGATATTAAATGAAATTACTGATTGACGCCGACATCTATGCCTTCCGGGCAGTAGCGGCAACAGAAGAAGAGACAGACTGGGGCGATGACATTTGGTCACTCTCTACTGATCTGAAGGTAGCAAAAAGGATCGTCCAGGAATCATTTGATCAATTCTATGAAACCCTGGGATCAGAAGACATCCTGTTGTGCTTCAGCAGCAAGGATAACTTCCGCAAACGCATAAACCCTACATACAAGTCGGGGCGCAAGAAGACACGCAAGCCGCTTGGTTACGTGGCTTTGTGTGACTGGCTAAAGCACAACTATCCGCACTTTAGTAAGCCTGGCCTGGAAGCTGACGACTGCCTGGGTATCATGGCGACTACACCAGAGAACGTGGGCAAGGCGATTATCGTTAGTGACGATAAAGACTTAAAGACAATACCTGGGAAGCTGTACCGGCCAACAGCCGATGAGCGTCTGGACATCACAGAAGCCGAAGCAGACAAGCATTTCTATATGCAGACGCTGACCGGCGATAGCACTGATGGCTACCCAGGCTGCCCAACCATTGGACAGAAGAGAGCTGAGGGGCTGCTAGGTCAGCGCCCGGCATGGTCAGTGGTTGAGCAAGCATTCATTAAACAAGGTCTGACTAAGGCTGACGCGCTGCTACAGGCTCGCATGGCCAGGATACTACGCTGGTCAGACTGGGACACAACTAGGAATGAACCAAAGCTATGGGAGCCAGCAGCATGACTTATGAATTACTACGGACAACTACAGATATGCATGACCACCGGTATTGCGTGGGTGTCAATGGTGAGCCGATGACTAACCCTACGCACTCAGTCGTGGCAGCTGAGCAAGCAAAGAGAATCTGCGAGCGTTACAAGCTGCAGGGTCATTACTCCATCAACATGTTGTTCATGATCGATTGTGAACGCAAAGCAAAAGAGGCGGCGATTGGTCATGAGGCATGAGGATTACATGAAAGAAATGGAAGACGGCGAAGTGCATAGCCCCGGTCATTACACAATGACAGGCATGGAATGCAAAGAGGCTATCGAGGGCATGCTCGGTGACCATGTAGTGCATGCCTGGCGAGCCAACATCCTCAAGTACATTTGGCGCTACCAAGAGAAGGGCGGCATCCAGGATCTTGAGAAGGCTCAAGTCTACCTGGGGTTCCTGATCCAGTACGAGAAGGAAAATGAGACATGGCGATAGACAGCTTGACTGAATACCAAAAGAAAGCTGCAAGCACCGCCATCTACTCAATTAACCAACAGATCAACTACCCAGCTCTCGGCTTAGCCGGCGAGGTCGGTGAGGTGTGCAACAAGCTAAAGAAACTAATCCGTGATGACATCACCCTGGATGACATCCGCGACGACTTGAAAAGCGAGCTGGGCGACTGCCTCTGGTACCTCGCTGTCCTGGCAAGAGACCTGGAGCTCAGCCTGGATGAGATCGCAGAACAAAACCTACAGAAACTAGCAGATAGAAAGCAGCGAGGGACGCTGCATGGATCGGGAGATACCAGATGAATAATATGATGAAGCACAACCAGCATTACGGCATGACACTGCCGTTGTCCGATGAGATCGATAGGCAAAAGTATCGCCAGGTCGGTGAGGACTTCTACAGCAAGGTAGTACGTATTGCAGATGCTTTGAAAGACACACCGGAACACTTCGAGGACTTCAAGGACGCCATGCGTCACATGCGGTTCCTGCCAGCTGGCCGTGTACAGAATGCAATGGGCGCTGCCCGGCAGACTACAGCATACAACTGCTTTGTCAGCGGCATCATCGAAGACAGCATGGACGTAATCATGAAGCGAGCCGCAGAGGCAGCTGAGACCATGCGTCGCGGTGGTGGCATTGGTTATGACTTCAGCCGGCTGCGGCCACGCGGTGAGCTGATCAAGAGCCTCGATAGTAAGGCGTCAGGCGCTGTTAGTTTCATGGGTATCTTTGATGCCGTGTGTCAGACCATCGCCAGCAGCGGCCACCGTAGAGGCGCTCAGATGGGTGTGCTGCGTGTTGATCACCCCGACATCGAGCAGTTCATTACTACGAAACATGACAGTACGACACTGACAGGTTTCAATATCTCTGTGGGTATCACGGATGAGTTCATGAATTACCTGGATGCTGGCAAGCCTTTCCCACTGCGCTTCGAAGGCAAGGTGTACAAAGAGGTAGACCCGGTCGCCTTGTGGGACATGATCATGAGAAGCACATATGATTGGGCTGAGCCAGGCGTAGTATTCCTGGATCGTATGAACGAGATGAATAACCTCTGGTACTGTGAGACCCTGGAAGCCACTAACCCATGCGCTGAGCAGCCTCTGCCACCGTATGGTGCATGCTTGCTGGGCAGCTTTAACCTTACCAAGTACGTAGACGATAAGTCATTCGACTGGGATCAGTACAAGTCTGACATCCACACAGTAGTGAGAGCCATGGACAACGTGGTTGACCGCACGATCTACCCACTGCCTGAGCAGAAGAGTGAAGCAGAGAACAAGCGCCGCATGGGATTAGGTGTCACTGGCATGGCCAATGCTGGTGAGCTGTTAGGCTACCCATACGCTACACCTACATTCATGGAGTGGGCTGAGAAGGCACTCAAGATGCTGCGTGATGAGTGTTACACAGCGTCAGCGCTGCTTGCCCAGGAGAAAGGTGCATTCCCACTGTACGACAAAGAGAAGTACACCCAGGGCAGGTTCTTCAAGACACTACCAAAGAAGGTACGTGAGCTGATCGAAGAGCATGGATTGCGTAACTCACACCTGACTAGCATCGCACCCACAGGCACCATCAGCCTGACTGCAGATAACGTAAGCTCAGGCATCGAGCCACCATACAGTCTGTACTACGACCGTACCATCCAACAGTTCGATGGCCACCAGATCGAGCGTGTGGAAGACTACGCATACAACCAGGGCGTCAGTGGACGCACAGCCAATGAGATCACTGCAGATGAACACGTGGATGTCTTATGCCTGGCATCTAAGTACGTGGACAGCGCAGTGAGTAAGACATGTAACGTGGGTGATGATGTGACCTACGATGAGTTCAAGCAGCTGTATTACAAAGCCTGGAAGGGGGGCTGTAAGGGCATCACTACGTTCAGAGCAGCTGGCAAGAGGTTTGGTATCCTCAATGAGGTAAAGCCAGACAAGGAAGAACCTGCGAAGGCTGAGGCATGCTTCATTGACCCTGGCACAGGACAGAAGAGCTGTGAGTAAACATGTCGTACCATGACATAAGCAAAGGACTACCAGCGTGTGACAAGTGCAAGACCAATGATGCATTTGTCTACTCTGGTGGTGTGTTTGTATGTAGTGAATGTGGTGTACGTGAGCTGCAGAAGCAGCAGAAGACTAACCCTCACATCAGACCATGGTTAGAAGCACCACGTGGCACCGAGCACTGACTCATAACCAAAGCTAGGTAGGTGGGTGGCAAACCTGGGAAGCTAATAAGGTTATAATTAGTCTCTCCCAGGCTTACCATAAGTTTCAAGGCTACTTGTGTTCCCCCATTAGAGAGAGTGGTCTCACAAGACTGCTTGATCTCTTTTGATACCACAGTACAACAGTTACTAATAGTCTATTAGTTGTAAGTGATTGGATTACTTTGGTTGCTGACTACGGACAACCACCAGTCAGCATGGGTAACCAGGACAGAACACTGGATACAGTGGATGACTAAGGTAGACTAAGGATGACTAAGGATGACTAAGGTCATCGAAGGATGACTAAGGATGACTAAGGTGGACGGTGGTGACTAAGTCCCGATTTGTATTAAAGACTAATGACCCACCACGGTTAATGTTCACTAATGTCCTAATGTCGGTGAGCTGATCAGTGTTTTTGTATTGCTGATTACCAGTCAGCATGACGCAGGTATCCAACGATTACAGCATGTTATCATGACATGGCCATGAAACCTGGTACCATACGCTGCAAAACGACCCCCCATGGGTCAACAACAAGGTCAATTTCAAAAAGAGGCTAAAGGTCTGCTTGTTGTTGTTGTTGTCAGACCCTCGTTAAACCAGCGCCACATTTGGACAACATATCACATACATACAATAGGAATACAAACAGATGGCTCTAGAATCCGGCACCTACATAGACAGCTTGGTAAGCACAAACCCAGCTGCGACTGACGGTCTCGCGCAAGCTGACGACCACATGCGGTTAATCAAAGCCACTATCCTAGCGTCATTCCCAAACATTACCGGGGCTATGACCGCTACACATACCGTACTAAACGGCCTAGACGCCCGTGTGACATCCTTAGAAGACGCTTTCACCAGCGGCACTAAGATGCTCTTCCAGCAGTCTACAGCCCCCACAGGATGGACTAAAGACACCACCCACGATGACAAGGCGCTACGTGTAGTCACGGGTACTGCTAGTTCCGGCGGTACTAACGCCTTCTCGACACTTGATGCCACCGCAAGTGGTACAGTCAACAGTTCAATCTCAGGCTCAACCGCTGGACACACACTGACAATCTCACAGATACCCTCACACACCCACAGTCAACGCACAGACCGTGTACAGGAAGGTTTCGATAACGGCGTGTCATACGCAGGTTACTCGCCTAGCGCAGGAAACCACGCACCAACCACATGGAACATAGGTTCCACAGGTGGCGGTGGGTCGCACGCACACGGTGCAGGATCACTCACAGTTACCTCAACATTCACAGGATCAGCAAATGCGCTGGATGTTCAGTATGTCGATGTAATCATCGCAACTAAGGATTAAGAGCAAATCATGAAGATTGAGGTTAAGCAGAACTGCCCACTCGATAGCTTCAAGCCATGCCGGCAGTTCGACTGCGCGTGGTTTATGAAGATTAACGGTAAGAACCCAAACACCGGCGAGCCCACAGAAGAGTGGGGATGCGCCATGGCCTGGATGCCAGTACTCATGATTGAGAATGCACAACAGAGCCGCGCAGCTGGTGCCGCAGTAGAGAGCTTCCGTAATGAAATGGTCAAACAAAATGAGCGCAACCTGCAGCAGCTAACCACAGGTAACCTAAGACTGGAGTAATACGCTATGCCTATCATTCCGATCCGTAACCTGGGAAAGACCGGCGTTGTCACTGATAACAGTGCGTACAACATTCCCCTCACAGGTTTTTCTGCAGGTTTTAATGTACGTTTCGATGAAGGCAGGGTGAGCCGAGCGCCAATCTTTAGAACAATAAAAGACAGTCTCGGTTTCACGCCGCGCTTTGCATATGGCATTGTGCCGGCTACAGGCTTCGATACTGTGGTCATGGCATCAGATGCATGGGCTATGAAAGAATACGCCAGTGGCACAGTGTCAGATGTGTCTGGTTCCATCACTGGATCATCAGACCCCCGGCCATACACAGGTACGTCCCTGGCTGATGTAACCTACATCAACCGTGTAGACCGTGTACCAGTGTACCGTAGTAGCACCGGCACTAACTTTGCTGACTTGCCCAACTGGGATAGCACTCACAGATGCAAAGCTCTACGCTCATATGGTGACCAGCTGATTGCCCTAAACATGACAGAGGGCAGCACCAACTTTCCAACCAGGGTACGCTTCTCTGACATCACGACAGCCAATAGTGTACCAGGCAGCTGGGATGCCACTGACACCACAAAGAGCGCAGGTTTTAACGACCTCGTACAGATCCCAACCGAGATCATTGATGGCATGAGCCTCGGTAGTAACTTTATTATTTACTCAAGTGACCAGACTTGGCTCATGGAGTTTGTTGGCGGCACGTTTATATTTAACTTCCGTAAACTCTTTAATGACGCCGGCGTAATTAACCAAAACTGTGTAGTGGAAGCTGAGGGCAAACATTATGTCTTCGGAGCTTTCGATATCTATATTCACGATGGTACGTCAAAACAAAGCATATGCGATGAGCGTACTAAGAACTTCATTTACTCAAACCTAAATAACAACAACTCAGATGTATGCTTTACGCAACACAACCCAGTGCTCAATGAGATCTACTTTTGCTACATGTCAGGCGACAGCCGCGTAGAGTTTCCTAACGCCAACCGCTGCAACCGCGCAGCTGTGTATAATTACCGTGCGAACACATGGTCATTCATGGACATGCCGAATGTTAGCAGCGGCACTATCGCCAACGTCAACTCTGTTTCTACATATGCCAACAGCACAACCACCTATCAGCTTACCGGTGGTACCTACTACAGCCAGGAAGACAGCTTTGATAGACACGTAATCATGGTAGGCGAAGATCAATCATCTGACGGCATCACCAGTGACAAGATGTATGGCGTAGATCTATCAGACAGTGGACAGATTGCGTTCCAGCTCGATATCGAGGCTACCAAGCCGCCATACCTGGAGCGTACCGGTATTGACCTGGACGAGGGCGGCCTAGCAGCCCGGCAGTATGTTGTTGTAACCAGGCTGTATCCACAGTGTGATACGATCAACACAGCTGACACCACGCTCACATTTGAGTTTGGTGCATCAGACATCCCACGTGCCACACCAGTCTATGGAACACCAGCGATCTATGACATCCCGACTGAGCACAAGATCGACAGCCGGGCAGCCGGTAGATACCTATCATATAGAATGACCTTGGCTGACACTGACTATAAAGACTTTGAGTTGTCAGGCTTTGACATCGAGATTACCCCGACAGGAGCCAGATAATGGCACTCAATGATAAGACTAATCTACTTGTCCAGGACTACAGCCGGCAGCAGTACCCACAGCTCGAAGAAGGTATCCAGAGATACATCCAGGAAGAGCTGCGGAGAATACAGACAGCTGTTGGCAGTCTAGCTAACGCTGCGATCCAGGTTACTGAGAACCCACCGGACAATCCTGTTAAAGGCATGGTGCGTTTTAATGTCAGCCCATGGGATCCACTAGGTGACGGCTCAGAGGGTCTTGTTGTTTACAACGGTACAGCATGGGTCGCGGTGTAAAAGTCCCGACCATCGAGCGCCCCCACTATACAGTCTACCTGGAAGGCTTCCCCATCGAGGGTGAGGGCGTACTGACGTTCGTACACTGCGATGTACACCGCTGGAATAAGAATATCAAAAGAGAGCTAATGAGAGACTTCACGCAACTTGTGAGGCTCAGGACTACGCCACTGTACTGCCTTCGGCACGACAGTAAGCAAGAGAAGTTCATAAAAATGTTTGGCTTTGCTTTCGATTTCCCAACAACGGATGGGCAGCAGCCATTAGACGTATATAAATTGGAGATATGATATGGGTTCAGTAGCAGCCTCTGTCGGTGGCTCACTGGTATCTGGTTACTTTGCAAACAAAGCAGCAAAGAAACAAGCAGGTGCTATAGACCGTGCAAACCAAATGAACAACATGGGTTATACCGATGCGCGCCCATTCATCAATTCTGGATACCAGGGCGGCCAGGATGCCCTAAACAAGATGTTAAGCACAGGCGCATACCAGGGCGACCTATATGCAAACATGAACGACATGCAGAACACCGGGCTGAACAATCAGTTCAACTTCGGTAACACTACGTTCGGCTACGGTCAAAACCTCGCAGATCAGACGCAAGGTTTCGCTGGTAACTATGGAAACCTATATGACCAGGCGATGGGCGGCGGCGCTATGAACAACGCCCTGGCGTATGCTGACGCAAACACAGGCGCTCTTACAGACGCAGCGCTGCGCGACAGTACACGCATGCTTACAGAACAAACGCTGCCTGGTATCAACAAGGTGGCATCAGGCACAGGTAACGTCAACAGCTCCAGGGCAGGTGTCGCAGACGCTATCGCCATGCGTGATTATGGTGACCGCGCAGCTGACACAGCCGCAGGTATCCGCAGCAACCTTATCGACCAGTCTCTAGGACAGCAGCAGCGCGACTTCGGTAACGCCATGTCTGCTAACCAGGGTCTCGCTGGTGCATTTGGTACCGGCGTCAACACAGCGAACACTGGCCTATCTAACATGATTAACGCAGGTGCCGGCTTCCAGAAGGACGCACAGCAGCAGCTAAATGCCGACAAGGCTGCCTTCGAAGCTAATCGTGACTTTGATATGCAAGCGTATCAACAGTACATGTCCGGCATCTTAGGCCGCGCACCAATGTCACCATCTGGCTACCAGGCGAACACTGTAGATCCTACAGCTGCAACTATCAGCGGCATGGTCACCGGCGCAGGTATGGGTAGAAACTTGTACAACCAGTTTAGCGGCGGCTTCGGTGGTCAACCAAGCGCCTTCGCCTCAATGGCACCACAACAGCAGTACATCAATGCTCCAGCATACCAGGGCATGGGCTACATGAGTGGGAGATAAGACATGGCAATAAGTGATCCAAATGCACAAGTGGCACCTGGGATACAATATAGCCCAGACGGCATCCCTATGCTCACGATACCCAATCCTAATCAGCCGCCGGCACCTGGTAATAACAATACCAGCGGCATGCTCAACAACCCAACACCAGGCGTATTGAGTACACAAGCTGCAGCAACAAACCAGCGCCGCAACATGGTACCTGGCGCGATCCAGATGCCACAGATGCCTGACAATAAGATCGGCATGGGTGACATGCTGATACGGATGGGTGGCGCAGGTATGGAAGGCGCACAGCAAAGCGGTCTGCAGTCATACGCCAACATGGCGAGAGAGTATGGCAATGTGCAAGACATAAACAACGCGGCAGGTATCGATGCATATAACGCCCAGGTCAAAGCTCTGAAAGCACAAAACGAAGCATCCCAGAACCAACCCAAAGCACCTCAGTCATCGCCATATATGCAAGCAGCCATCGATGCTATCGATCAAATCGAAGCAAACGTGGCCATGGCCGAAAGCAACTATAACCCATTTGATAACGTCACTGGTTTTATGGGTAACGCTTTATCATTTGTTGCAGGTACGCCAGCCCACGATACTAAGATGGCTATCGAGACCGTTGTATCATCTATTGGTTTCGACAGATTGCAGAAGATGCGCGATGATAGCCCAACCGGCGGCGCATTGGGTCAGGTGTCAGAGCGCGAACTGGCGCAGCTTAATGCATCTCTGGGTAACCTACGCCAGTCACAGAGCCGTGAGCAATTCAAAGCAAACCTGGCGCTCGTTAAGAAGCACTACATATCAGCTGTGAAAGCTATCGAACAGCAGCAGCAAGCATATGCCGCAATGAATGGCATGGCTGCGCCTGTAGGCACGATGAGCCCATCCGATCAAGCAATCATAGACAAATACTCCCAGTAGCAAGGATCTGACATGGCCGATATCAATCAGCTGATGACTGCGCTGCGTAATGCAGACGCGGCAGGGGACACTGCAGCCGCAAAACGCCTGGCTGCCTTGATCAAACAAGCCCAAGGTGGTCAAACGCAGCCCAAGCCAGTACAAGCGCCTGAGCCCGGCGTAATGGAAAGTCTCGGCAGAGGTATAGCAGACCGCGCAACTGGCATTGCTGCCGGTATTACTGAGCTTCCTGACACTGTTGCAGAGGCAGTTACAGGTTTCAAAGACCCACGACTACTCGTTCCCGGCGATGCTGATCAGTTCATGGGTGTTGACTGGCGTAACATTGGCGACACTAAGTTTGTTGAGAACACCCCAGACATCCAGAAGCTACAGAACCCACTTGGTTTTACTGGTGATGAGTTCGAGAACACCGGCAAGTTTCTTCGCGGCGTACAAAAGGATATTGATTATCAGCGTATAACACCGTGGAATGAGGTTAAATCAAACCCAACACCACAGAATGTTTTGGCATTTATGGGTGAGGCCGCTGTCACTAGCTTACCCGACATGGCAGCTGCTCTACTGGCGACACCAGCATACTTCGCTTCATACATTTCACCTATTGCAGAAGAACGCGCAAAGAACGATGGCCGCGACCAGGTAACACCAGAAGATATATCAATCGCAGCCACCGCATCTTTAGCCATTGCCGGCGCTGAACGATTTGGTGCTAAGGGCATCTTCGGCGGCCAGACCGGTAACATGGTCACTAGACCTATTAAAGCTGGTGTAAAAGAATCAGGCACAGAAGCCATCCAGGAGACCACACAGTACGGCGCAGAAACAGCAGGTACCCAAGCAGGTTTCGACCCTGCACAGGCTGCTGACCAGGCTCTAGCCGGCGCGGTAGGTGGTTTTGGTGCTGGTACAGGGTTAAGAGCTACCACAGACGCTGTTACAGCTATTGCTGGGCAAGACATTAATGCCAGAGCAGTAGCGGAAGACCTAATTGCAAAAGGTGACGTACTCAATCCTAAGATGATTGGTAACGACCCCCAGGCGGCCACTGAGTTGGCTACCAGGCTAGACACAATCGCAAAGGCAAACGACCTAAACCTTAAAGACGTAAACAAGCAGAGTACATCAGGCGCACGTGAAGCTGTAGACAAGGCACACATCCAGGTATCAGAAGAGCTTAAACAGCTCGCTAAAGATTTACGCACCCAGCTGGGAATCACAGACAGCGATGAGTTATCTGTTGTCCTGGACAAAGTCATGGCCATCGCTGGGCAGCGCCAGGCGCGTAACAAAGCAAAAAGCACTGTTGGTGTCCAGGAGATGCAAGCTATCGACCGCCTGACCGGTAACACCCAGGAAGGTCAGCGCATGTTGTCGCTAATGCGGCAGATGAACGAGCTGACAACACTGCATAACTCTGGATATGTTGGCGGCGTGTCTAAAATCACTGACCAGCTGTCTCCAATACCGAGCAATGTAGGCTATTCTGACCGCAGCTTGATCGAGACCCCTACACGTATCCTCGGTACTCTTTACGGTGCCTCAGTTAACCCAGTAATCCCTGCAATCCAGGGCGCTGCAGTCATAGGTGGCCGGGGCATAGATGCCATCACAGGCCGGCGTAGCCGCGTTGCGACCTATATCAAGGACAACATTAACAAAAACGAAGGCATTAAGATCTCTGATGACGCTGAATCAGTACGCGAAACACGTAGACAAGAAGCTGAAGGCATCAAGAAGGCCAACCAGGAGCAACGCGCCAGGGCAAAAGAGATCCACAAGTCACAATACGAAAAGAACGGCGACTTACCGTTCATGAGACTGGACGCAATGCTAAAAGAGCGCGGATTAAGCCCACAAAGAGCTGTACAGCTGCTTGAGGCCATGGCAGCTGCAGATCCTGTGATCGCAGCAGACGCCCAGGCAATGATCAAAGCCATCCAGGAAGGCGGCAGAGCACCAAACATGACTGCAGTAGGCGCTGCGATGAGCACAGCGCTCGATCAGCAGTCTACATCAGTCACCAGGGACAAAGCACCGGTGCCAGGCGCATCCCAGGCAGCCGCGGCATCAGCTGCAGCCCCACGCGATGTATCTGCCGGCTATGTGCGCGGCATCCAGGACAACCAGGCTGCCAATACTGCTCTTATCGAGGCTGTAGACGCCGATCCTACGATCTCTGATGACGACAAGGCTGTACTGATTGATACCCTGGCTGATCTACGTAGCAACCTGGGAGCAAACCCAGCTGACCGGGCTATGGATATAGCTGCAAAGGCTGAGAGCCAGGTATCTGACCCAGCATTGGTCGAAACGTACGTGATGCCGTACGTAAACCGGGTGATTGGCCAGCAAGCAACTGATAGCGAGCCTACCATTGATAGACAGGCAAACCTATTCGGCGCGGCGCTAGAAAATGCATCAGACGTATTCGGTATTGGCTCAGACATAGGTATGACCGCAGTTTCTACGATGCCTACAGATGCTGAATTTGCAGAGATGCAAGCTGGTACATTTAAACCTGCACAAAAGAAGAAGCTCGAAGTCGCATATGGTGATTACCATAAGGGGTGGAAGCAAGCAGCTGGCACTAACACACCTCTAGAATACACTCCAGAAAACATTGATCGTATTGCCAGAATGATGGCTACTGAAGCTCTCCGGGCTATTAAACGTGATGGGAGCGCTATTGGATGGTATGATGCTAAGTTAAAAGCAGCCAAATCTGTTATGAAACTTGTAGAACCACGCATCTCCGGCAATGAAGCAGCTTTCGACTTCGCTCTGGCAGTCACATCAAACGGCCAGGCGGTTCTAGATAACTTTGCCCAAGCGTTAGAAGTTTTCCGCATTTACATGAAAACAGGCAAAATGCCGGCAAATTGGAATAAAGGCGGTGAAAGAAAGAAAGCTATGCAAACTAGCTTTAAGTTCTATAACGCCTACCAACAATCCGGCAGTAATATGCCTATCGAAATGTTCCTGGATACTGATTTTACGGTCAAAGAAATTAGCAAATGGGTTGATGATTTTAACGCAACTAATGGAACTGATATTGGTCTTAGCGTTACAGAAAACGCCGACACTACAGTCAAAGGTAGCTTTATACTGGGAGCAAAGATTGGCCAGGGTTTCTATCAGAATGTCCGGGGTAACTATGACCCATTGACCATGGACATTTGGTGGATGCGTATGTGGAACCGATTGATCGGTAGACCATTCAAGCCAGCTAAGTCAGCTGCAGACATGCAGAAGAACCGTAATATCATTGTTGAACAAGGTTTGGACGCGGAAGATGGTATCGAAAAGCAGCTTGTGGATGCCACGTTGCAGCGTCTTGGTACCACCAGGTCAAAAGTACGCCAGAGCAAGGGTAAGATCGATGACTTTAGTCGTGAATTGAACCGCGCCTGGAACAGTTATTATAGCCGGTACCAAAAAGAAAACGGTACTAACCCGGTAAAGCCGCAGTTATTCAAAACTGTTGGCACACACTTTAAAAACCTGGCACCCGAGCTGCAAGCTACACCGACTAGCGGCAGTGAGAGATCTTATATGCGAGATGTCACTGCACGTGCCAGAGAGTTGTTATCAGAGCAGGGTTATGATATAAATACTGCAGATTTCCAAGCCTTGATGTGGTACCCAGAAAAGCAGCTTGCACAGAAGATGGGTGTCGCAAAAGGCAAAGGTGATGACAACGATTATCTGGACGCAGCTATAGAGGCTGCAACAAAAGAAGGTATATCAAATGACCAAATCCAAGAAGCACTCCCCGATGCAGAGCGAGCAAGGCTCTTTGGTGGAACAGATACCGGACGACAAGATGGCGGCAGCAGTGCGGTCGTTGATACAGTTAGCGGAAAGCAAGCAGAATCAATCAACCGGCAACAAGGCATCCTTGACCTCGATGGCGGAGGAAATAACCGACGCCCCGGGGATACTGAACTTCCAAAAACAAGTCTAGCTGGTTCAAGAGAGCCTACACCAGAAGAAAACCGTGAGGCTCTCAATGTAGTCAAAGCAGCTTTCGAAGTCGGTAAGCCAGGCTCGCCGTACGAGAACGGTATCCGTGATTACGACACCATCAGTAAGATTGGCCAGGCGTTTAACCACGTATTCCACCTGGCAACTAGCCAGACAGATCTCGCAAAGAAACTGCAAGTCAAGCGCAAGCAGCTGACCGACACAAAAGGTGCCAGAGTATCCTTACCTAGCCCGGAAGGGTATAAATTAGGTAGGGGTGCCAGGTTTGGCATTATCCAGTCGAAAGCTAAAAAGTATAAGGGCTCAGATATATTTGCAGCGCTGCATGAACTTGGGCATGCAATAGAGACTAGCTACGTGGATGAAGCAGCTCGGCAAGAGGGCTCAGAAAACCTCGGAAGAGACTTTTACTCACCCCTCTCACAGCAGTCTATAAACGACCCAGTGAACAATGCCACGTACTCAAACACGTTCCGTGCAGCCGTGCGTGAGCTGTTGGAGCTATTTGGTGATAAAAAGGTTGCTACAGGCGAGTTTACCAACCAGGACGCCAGGGACATAATAAACGAAGTAATCCGTATGCAAAGAACAGGCATACTTGAAGGGTTTGGAACAAAGTTTCCTGTCCGTAATGATTACTCGAAGGGTATGGAGCTTGTCTCGAAGGGCAAGATAACTCAAAGCAAGTACGATACTGTGATGAGAGAGGGTGAGCGTACTTACTTTCATACACCCTACGAGCTGGCTGCGGATCTTATGGCCATTTACATGTTTGACCCAAAGTTGGCTAAACGTGAAATGCCTAAAGCCACAAAGCTAGTGCGTCTTTTGCTTAAAGATAACCCCACCATTCAATTCTTCTCAGCACCATTTAGCGCTGTTGTCGCCATGGTTATGGCAAACATGCTCCTGGCTGAGAAAGAAGACGAAGAAGAAAAGGCGCTGCTTACTCTTGGTAGAGGCGCACTAACAGCATAAAGGAACCAATATGACTGATTATACAAACCGTATTGGCATTGACATGCGTAAGTACAAAAACCAGCCACAAAAGGTTGCTAAACGTAAAAAGCCGGTACCCACCAAAAGGAAGCGTAAAGAAGATCCATCGTTTTATAAACAAGTGGTCGAGTTCGCTAAAAGCATAATATGAGTAAACCAAAAGAGCCACGCGCCAAGGCACCGCCTCGGTATGGCAATGGTACCCATCCACAACGCGCACCTAAGAACAACTATTTCGCAACGCTCATGTCCACACCAGAGGGCAGGGCGCTGCGTAAAGAGTGGTCTAAACGCCCCAGGAAGAACCCTGGGCGGCCTAAAGGTGTGCCGGATGGTTACAGAAAGAAAACAATCGAACCTCTACGGCAAGAGCTGCGAGGCGAGGCAGAAAAGGTAGTCGAAGTAATGACAAAGAAGCTAGACGTTAATCCAGATGAGTACGCAACCGAGGCACTGGTAACAGCTGTCGAGATCATGCGGTCACCTGATGCAACCAGGGACAGGCTGTCAGCTGCGCGACTTGTATTAGACTTTACCAAGCAGAAGCCGGCATCAAAGTCAGAAATGGCTATCAGCCAGGCTGAAAGTTTCCTCGAAGGACTGTTACAAGAAGAGCAAACCAATGGACAAAAAGCTGAGGCAAATCAGGAAGAGACTACACACTGATTTCGATTACTACGCAAAAGCTGCACTGAAGATTAGAACAAAGAGGGGCGAAGTCGCCCCTTTAGTTTTGAACGAAGCACAGAAGATCTTAAACGAGGCTGTCAGCAGACAACTTGAGAGTGAAGGGAAGATAAGGATCATCATCTTGAAGGCTCGCCAGCAAGGCTTGTCAACATACGTTGGTGGACACCTGTACTTCACTGTGAGCCAAAACAAGGCTCGTAAAGCCATGGTTATTACACACCATGCAGACAGTACCAGGGCGCTGTTCGATATGACTAAGCGTTATCATCAGCATTGCCCTGACATTCTCAAACCATCAACTAAATACTCTTCAAGAAGGGAATTAACATTTGATGTTCTCGATAGCTCTTATGTCGTTGCCACAGCAGGTGGCGACGCGGTCGGTCGTGGCGAAACCCTTAGTTGCTTACACGCCTCGGAAATTGCGTTTTGGCCTAAGTCAACTGCGGATGAGACTTGGAACGGCCTTGTACAAGCAGTACCGAATACTAATGATACGAGTATATTTGTCGAGAGCACGGCGAACGGTGTAAACGGCGTTTTCTACAACCTCTGGAAGGGTGCAGTGGCTGGTGAAAACGGTTTCGTGCCGGTGTTTATTCCATGGTTCACCGATCCAGAGTACAGAGAACCCGTTACAGATAACTTTGAGCGTACTCCGGAAGAACAAGAGCTGTCTGAAAAGTACAACTTAGATGATGAACAGCTCATGTTCCGCAGACGCAAAATTGCACAAAATGGCATCGACCTATTTCGTCAGGAGTACCCTTCGACACCAGACGAGAGCTTCCTGACGACTGGTCGGCCTGTTTTTAATCCAGATCAACTCGTAGACATCCTCGATGAGACAGCTGATGTCCAGGAGCGCCTGGCTTGGGAAGACGGTGAGTGGCGTAACCATTCACGTGGCGAACTTACAACATACATGAAACACGATGAAGGTGAGCGTTATGTCATTGGAGCTGATGTGGCAATGGGTGTGCGAAACGGCGACTGGTCTGTGGCGCAGGTTCTGGACAGCAAGAAGCGGCAGGTGGCTACTTGGCGAGGTCAAATACATCCAGATTATTACGCAGAAATACTCTATGCGCTGGGAACGTATTATAACGAGGCGCATATCATCGTTGAAAACAACGGTCATGGCATTCTTACGTGTACGCGACTAGGCAAAGACCTGGCGTATCACAACTTCTATACAGAAGTGCAGCATGACAAGATTACAGATCGAGAGACTGTAAAGCTGGGCTTTAGTACTACAGCTAAAACTAAGCCTCTAATTATCGACCAGCTCCGCGCAGCAATGCGTGAAGAAGAGCTGCTGTTGAATGACAAAACAACCATTAGAGAAATGATGACCTACATCGTCACCGAGAGTGGTTCAATGGAAGCAGAACCCAGCTGCTTCGATGACTGTGTCATGGCTCTAGCACTAGCTAATTACATTCATGAAGGTGCCTGGGAACCTGTAGATATCCCGGATGAATTATATGTGGAAATGGTATAATGGATTATAAGCCTCTGAACGATGAAGAAGTCGTAAAGATTGTCGAGGATAACATCTCTCGATCTATCGGCTACTATGATAGACAGCTGAGCCGAGAGCGTGAACTGACGCAGAAATACTACCAGGCAGAGCTACCTAAACCACAACACGATGGCAACTCTAAGTACGTAAGCCAGGACGTTTACGACAGTGTGCAGTCAATGTCTGCGGCTCTCCTGGAGAGCATGGCAGCCGGTCAGAAGATCGTAAAGTTTGCGCCACAAAACGCTGATGACGTTGTGATGGCCAACATTGCCAGCGAGTACACAGACTATGTGTGTTTTAGGCAGAATGATTTTTACTCTGTCGCCAGGGATGTGATCCACGATGGTCTGCTCGCTAGAGCCGGTCTGGCCAAAGTCTACTGGGATGAGCGCCTGGAATACGAAGTGGAAGAGTTCGCTGATCTTACAGAAGATGAGCTGGATATGCTTCTCACCCAGGACGGCGTTGAGCTTGAGGAAAGTGAAGCCAATTCGATTGGTCTTCTGTCAGGCACAATCAGCCGCGAGATGGACAAAAGCCAGGTGGTCATTGAATCAGTGCCGCCGGAAAACTTCATTATCGAGCCCCAGGCGAAATCACTGTCTACAGTGACCTTCATGGCGCACCGCGAGCGTAAGAGTATCACTGAGCTGCGCGAGATGGGTTACTCAGAGGATCTCATTGAGGAAATCGGTGACGATCACAGCGATGTAGAGCTAGAGACAGACCCAGAGATCCTGGCGCGGCATGAGGATATCGGCAGCGACCGTGGCTTCAATGCTAAAGGCTTCCAAGACCAGGTACGCACGGTCATGGTCTATGAATGCTATATTCATATCGATCCAGACGGCAGCGGCATGGCCAGGCTGCACAAGGTATGTAAGGCCGGCAACGCGCTGCTGGATATGTATGAAGTAGACGATATACCGTTTGTTGCATTCGTCCCACTACCGATACCGCATGCCTTCTTTGGCTCTAACTTTGCCGAGAAAGTCGTATCGACACAGAATGCACGTACAGTATTGACCAGGTCGATCCTGGATCACGCTGTTATCACAAACAACCCACGCTACCTGGTAGCAAAGGGCTCACTCACAAACCCACGTGAAATGATCGATAATCGCCAGGGCGGCATCGTGAATGTAACCAGGGTAGATGGTGTAGCCCCAATGCCCCAGGCTGGCCTTAATCCGTTTGTATTCCAAACGCTGCAGCTGCTGGAAGAGCAAAACGAAGACACGACCGGCGTTAGCCGGCTCAGCCGTGGCATCGAGAAGGACGCCATATCAAAGCAGAACTCAGCCGCCATGGTCGAGCAGCTGGCGTCTATGTCACAGCAGCGGCAAAAGATCGTAGCGCGTAACTTTGCGAATGGATTTGTATCTCCATTGTTCCACAAAGTGTACCGCGAGATCCTAGCAAATGAGACCCAGGAACGTATCGTTCAGCTAGCCGGCAACTTTGTTCCGGTCGATCCTACGACCTGGGATGACAAGCGTGACGTAATTACTGAGCTGAAGTTGGGTTACGGAGAGCAAGACCGTGACGCACAGAAGTATCTAGCTTTGCATGCAATGCTTAGCCAGGACGAAGCTCTAGCACCAATGTACGATGCCAAGAAGCGCTACAACGTGATGAAGACCATCATGGAAAAGCAGGGCATCCTTAACGTAGATGATTATCTGACGCCACCTGACCAGCTGCCGCCACCGCAACCAAATCCTGCACAAGAGATGCAGCAAGAGATGGCCATGAAGCAGCTGGAGATCAGCGAGCGTCAGACCGCAGTGGCTGAGATGAAGGCACAAAGCGATGCCGAGATCGCTCAGCTCAAACTGCAGCTTGAAGAGCTCAAGGCTCAGGCTGCACACGCGCTTCAGTCAGACAATATGGATCTGAAAGAGGCACAGTTCCAACACAAGAAGAAGATCGATGAAGGCGAACTCGACATCCTCAAAGTTACTGAGGATCGCCGGGGCATTGTCTCACCGACAGGATAACAAATGGATAAACAAGAAGAGCAAGCACTAGAAATGGGTGACGCAGCGCAGAAGCTGATTGCCGATCCCACTTTCACCGAAGTCGTAAACACCCTGGTCGAGGGTAGCTTTCAGCAATTCGTAAACTCGAAACCTGAGAGCCCACAAGACCGGGAACGTGCTTACAACGCATATCGTGGTCTGACGGACATTGTAGCTACATTACAACAGCGTGTAGCCGTCCGTGATCAGATCTTATCAAACCGTGACAACAACGAAGAGGAATAGGTCTACATGAGCGACCAACAAAACCCTCAGCAAATCGAACTAGCCTTAGATCCAATCACCGGCGAAGTCGATCCAACCGAAGCCATCTTACAGCGGTGGGAAGACCCTGACGAAAAACAGGCATCTGAAGACCCCGAAGAGGCAACAGCTGACGTTACAGAAGAGACTAATGACGTTGAGCTGGATGATAGTGAAGAAATCCAAGACGATGATGATCTTGAAGACGATACCGACCTTGACGAAGATATTGAGGAAGACACTGAAGAGACAGAAGACGAAGACGATGGCGAAGAGGAAACCATTGAGTTATCCGATGACACCATGGTCGAAGTTGTAGTCTCAGGTGAAACTCAACAAGTATCGGTAGGCGATCTCAAGAGACTTGCCGGCCAGGAGAAATCACTCACTCAAAAGTCTCAAGAAGTTTCGAGACTACGCAAAGAAGCAGTAGAATCTAGTGAGAAATCACATCTCGTTCTTCAGAAACTAATCGAGAAAGCAGAAACAGAATACAAACCATACGCTGACGTAGACATGTTAGTCGCATCCAAGACGATGTCCGATAACGACTTTGCTGCACTACGTAAAGAAGCCCAGCTGGCCAAAGCCAACCTGGATTTCTTAAAAGAAGAGGCTGATGGTTTCTATCGCGGTCTGCAGCAGCAGCAACAAAGATCAATGCAAGAGGCGGCGACCGAGTGCGTAAAAACACTCCAGAACGAGATGCCAAACTGGTCTAACCAGCTGTACAACGATATCCGCGCCTACGCGGTGTCTCAGGGACTACCCCAGGAACAAGTGGACACATACGTCGATCCTAACGTGATCATGCTTTTAAACAAGGCGCGTATGTTCGATGAGGGACGGAAGGTAGCAACTGTGAAGAAAAAGACACCAAAGAAGCGTGTTCTGAAGAGCAAGCGAGCCCCGGCAACACCAACGCAAAGACGCAATGAAAAGACTGAGCAAGTCAGGAAGCGTCTGCACAATTCGGTTAGCCAGGACAGGGATGATATTGCAGATTTGATTATGTCTCGTTGGGAAAACTAATTTGCCTAATGGAGATTAACTCATGGCAGTATTTACCACATATGACCAGGTAGGAAAAGCGGAGGACGTTTCTTCTATTATCACCGATATCACGCCTACGGATGTGCCTTTTACTACCTCGATTAAGTCCGAGAAAGTATCAGCACGTGTATTTGAGTGGCAAGAAGATGCGTTAGCTGCGGCAGCCGACAATAAGCAAGTGGAAGGGGCAGCCTTTTCAGCTGGAAGTCAGACAGCCACAACCTTACGAACGAATAATACACAAATCCTAAGTAAGGTTTTCGAAGTGAGTGCCACCGCCGATGCTATTAAGACGCATGGCCGAGCACGAGAGACCGCCCATCAACTTTCGAAAGTTCTGAAAGAGATTAAGCGCGATCTAGAGTTCGCTTATGTCGGCCAGGACAACGCCAAAGTGACTGGTTCAGCCTCAGTGGCACGTGAGATGGATTCAGCCATCGCACAGATCACAACTGACGTTGATGCCGGCGCAAACGCCACAGACGCATTGACAGAAGCGAAGCTCCTGGAGCTGGGCGAAGACTGCTACGATAACGGCAGTGATCCATCGATCTTCATGATCAAACCTGCGGATGCCACCATTGTTGCTAACTTTGCAGCATCATCTGGTCGCAACCGTGAGTTCGCTCAGACACGCTCACTGATAAATGTGATTGACCTGTACGTTAGTCCATTTGGTGAGTACAAGATTGTACTTAACCGCCACATGAAGACAACGCATGCACTCCTCATTGATCCGTCAATGTGGCGTTCAGCTGTGTTGCGTCCGTTCTCACGTACTCTGCTGGGTAAGACATCAGACGGCGATACACACGCCGTTGTGGGTGAATACTCACTGAAGCACATGAACTACGGTGCAGATGGTATGATTTCTGGCTTGTCATAAGCCATAACTGATGGGTGGTACCCTGGAGTTTTGCTCTCCTTATCCGGGGTATCACCCTTATTTCCAAGGAGTTCTTTATGAATACAAAAGACACAACGAACCTGGTTGGTATCGATACCGACTTTGGTCAAGACGCTGACGGTTTATTCCGTAAACACTCACAGAACATCAGCCAGGCATTTATGGACGATGTCCGGGATGCACGTAACGCTAGTGCAAATGAGCGCATTGGTAACTTCCAGCGCGTGGCATCAATACCCACCATCGTAATCGAGAAATGGATGCGTGAGGGCTTCAACATTTATGACCCAAACGTAAACGGTAAAGAGATCATCAAGCGTCTAAAGGCTGAGAACCTCGATGGTTTCCTGACAACAGATAAGAGCATTTAGATGGCTTACTCAGGCTCGAAGAAGTTTGTAAAGACGGTCAAGACAAAGACCGGGACAAAGAAAGTACGCTACGGCGCTAAGGGTTACTCAATAGCGCCTGGTACATCCAAAGGCGATAGCTATTGCGCCAGGTCAGCTGGGCAGATGAAGAAACATCCGAAAGCAGCTGCAAATCCCAATTCACCGCTGCGCCTGTCCAGGAAGAAATGGAAGTGCGCCGGTAAGAAATCACGGAGATCATGATGCCAAATGTTATGGGAAAGAAATACCCCTACACTAAAGCTGGTAAAGCTGCCGCTAAAAAGGCCGCTACAAAAGTTGCAAAGAAGACTAAAGGCAAAACCAAGAAGGGATATGCGTAATGTCTCTGTACAGGAACATACATGCAAAACGTAAGCGTATCGCCGCCGGCAGCGGTGAGAAGATGCGTAGCCCCGGTGCCAAAGGCGCACCTACAGCTAAAGCATTTACCAAAGCAGCCAAGACTGCAAAGAAGCCAGCAAAGAAGAAAACCAGAAGGACGTAAGCTATGAATTATGGTGATTTGAAGACCCACTTCGATGCCTTGCTAAACCGGTCGGATATCACACCAGCTCTTACGACCATATTTGTTGACCAGGGCATTGCACGTATTCAGCGCCAGCTGCGTACACCTCTCAACGAGAGCAAGACTACATACAACGTAACAGGATCTACTCCTAGCATCACACTGCCAACAGATTTCCTGGAGATCATCAGCCTCTACGCGAATGAGTATGAGCTGCAGCGTATTACTATGAAAGAATACCGTAAGCTGCAGCAGTCAGCTCAGCAGGGTAAGCCACGCTACTTTGTGAGAGAACAACAGAACCTGCTCCTGTGGCCAACGCCCACCACCGGCGACATTGTGCTGTACTATTACGCTGAGTTTCCAGCCCTGGTGAATGGTACCGACACCAATAACCTAACTTTGGTAGCCAGCGACCTCATTACTTACTCAGCATTAACCTTTGCAGCGGATTACTACCTGGATGAAAGAGCCCAGGTGTTCGAAACAAAGTACCAGCAGTTTCTAAATGAAATCCAAGAGCAAGCCAACGACCAGGAGCTCAATGGTGGCACTCAGCAGATCCTACCGGCTTACCAGTATGGAGATTACTAATGGCAGCAACCACCAGCTTCTTTACGTCATCCGGGGTATCCTCGACACTGCAAACCACATTTGCTGAATCTGTAACAGCAGCCCAGGCAGCCCAAGTAGCAGCTGAGGCGGCTCAGACAGCTGCAGAAGCCGCACAGACAGCTGCAGAAAACGCTAGAGACACAGCAAACACCCTCGCAGGTAATGCTCAACAGTCAGCCGCATCTACATCCACAGCCGAAACCAATAGTGCAGCCAGTGCAACAGCGGCGGCGACCAGCGAGACAAACGCATCGAACAGCGAAACTAATGCCGCAACCAGCGAGACCAACGCAGCCACTAGCGCATCTGCCGCATCCACAAGCGAGACAAACGCTGCAACCAGCGAGACCAATGCGGCCACCAGTGCAACTAATGCCTCGACCAGCGAAACTAATGCGTCAACAAGCGCAACCAACGCAGCAGCCAGTGCTACTGCAGCGGCAGCAAGTGAGACAGCCGCAGCTGCTAGCGAGACTGCAGCAGCAACTTCAGAGACAAATGCCGCAACGAGTGAGACCAACGCATCGAACAGTGCAACAGCAGCTGCGACAAGTGCGACTAATGCTTCAACTAGCGAGACCAACGCTGCCGCAAGCAACACACTGGCGCAGCAGTGGGCATCGCAGACGACTGGTATTGTCGATAGCACAGAGTACGCTGCAAAAGCGTGGGCTATCGGTGGCACTGGTGTCACAAACACATCTGGCGCAGGTGCATCTAAAGACTGGGCTACAAAAGCCACATCTGTAGACGGTACGGAATATTCAGCTAAGTCGTATGCTGCTGGCACATTGTCTGCCCTTAATGGTAGCGCAAAACAATGGGCGTTGGGCGGTGGCGGCAGCTTTGACCGAGACACAGCCGTCACAGGCT